>JAAGKN010000893.1_pt1 | contig 147181 bp, 138 predicted proteins | sample 6206371 | NCBI WGS metagenome assembly JAAGKN01 (sample SAMN11533720, study PRJNA540317) | gut metagenome | isolation source: fecal pellets from male and female animal of same cohort | host: Peromyscus leucopus | place: USA:CA | collected 2017
CATCCCGGGGCTGGAGAAGGTCCCAAGGGTTGGGCTGTTCGCCCATTAAAGTGGCACGCGAGCTGGGTTCAGAACGTCGTGAGACAGTTCGGTCCCTATCTGTTGTGGGCGTAGGAAATTTGAGAGGGGCTGTCCTAGTACGAGAGGACCGGGATGGACGCACCGCTGGTGCACCAGTTGTCATGCCAATGGCACAGCTGGGTAGCTAAGTGCGGAACGGATAAGCGCTGAAAGCATCTAAGCGCGAAGCCAGCCTTAAGATAAGTTTTCCCTGAAGGACCGATGCAGACTACATCGTTGATAGGCCGGAGGTGTAAGCATAGCGATATGTTCAGCTGACCGGTACTAATAGTCCGTTCGTCTTGTTTCTCAAAAACTTTTCTTCTTTTTCTGTCAATTATATATTTTGCTCGCCGCACGGCTTGAGCATCAAATTTGGTTTAGTGTCCATAGAGAAGAGGGTATACCCGACCCCATTCCGAACTCGGAAGTCAAGCTCTTCTTCGCCGATGATACTGCAGTCTTTATTGTGGGAAAGTAGGACGACGCTAAACCTTTTTTTATTTAATTCCTTTCCCCCAACCGCCTGCATAAAAAAGCAGGCGGCTTTAAATAATTTATCCCATATTGCTTGTGTACTTGTTATTTTTCTACGCCTCCGTCAAAAACACAGAGGCGGTTGTTTAATCTCTTGCAAATCTCCCTGAATAGCTCTTCATAATGAAATCACAAGAACGTAACAACATCCAAGATGTTGTAACTGCCTCATATCATAGTTTTATTTTTGATGAAAAGAAATACTTTCAGATTGATTTGTATGGCAAATCTAACAGAAAAAATCCAGATAAGGTTAGTCAAACCATGCAATTCGACAAAGAGTTTGCAGAAAAGATTGTAACATTACTAAAACAAGAGTTCCAAATTTAATTTATTGAATTTATTTATTAAATTTTTGCTGGCGCTACTATACACGTTTTGTATAACAGAGCGTATTTAATTTATTTTTATTTTCTAAACGCCTGTATAAAGCATATACAGGCGTTTTTTTATTGTGTAACATGTTGGAATTGTTTTATTCTCACTCTTTTATTCTTCCTCTTGGGAGGAATTATTCCCCTCACTCCCTCATTCGCATACAGTTATGGACAATGCCCATAACTGGCTGGTTTTCCATAATCTTAGAACAGTTTCATATGATATTCATAATGTTATGTAATTTTATGAGCATGTAGAGATTATCATAAAAAGTTTTGTAAAAAGGTGCAGGGGAAGAAAATTTTTCGCTTTAGCCGTCAGCGGACTTGTGAGTTTTGCGCCAGCCGTTAGTGAGTTTACGAGCTTTACGGATAGCGATAGCAGAGATACAGATGAAGACAGAAGAGATAGCACTTTTTCCCCTGCATAAAAATTCCTCATGTTAAATAGAAATGCTCCAGAACAGTTCCGATGTGATTGTTTGACAGGTATTATTTTTTGTCCATATCTCGCAGGCTTTTGGTGAGGAATACTTCCCCCAATGGAAAAGCGGGGTATACTTAGGGGGATTGCTCAACTCCCCTTTCAGTTCCTCAAACAGCCTTTTATAACTAAGAGGGATATCTCTATCTTACAGGGAGGTAAGCAACAGGGGGCTATCGTCCCCTAACTCTCTCCTCCTGCACCCCAAGCTTACCCTTATTACACTTTTCCGGCAAAGAGCTGACGCTCCCGCATCTAAAGCGTGAAATGCCGCAAATCAAAGACTATCTGCAATATTACAGAGAACTACAACAGTCGTTCTTTGTGATTAATATTTTTAATTGTATTATATTTTATCTTGTTGGATATGATACGTTACGGATAGAGCGTAACATACTGTTTGTCGTTTGATTTGATTAACGTACTTTGGAACAATATTCCCCACTCAAGCATGAAAATTTTGCTTGCTTTCTTTGCGGGGGAGAGTAAAATATAAAACGTGGAATTGTAATTTTTTCTATAACTTTTGGTTATGGAACAGTCAGTTCGTATTATAGGACTATTTTTAATTTAATTATTATATGTTAATGTGTAATTGATTTAAAAAGGAGATGAAAAAATGAAAAATGTGCTTATTGTTTCAGGGCATAATGATTTAAACAATTCACTTGCCAATACGATTATTCTTGAAAATTTGCAAAATTTGCTGCCGGCGGCGGAATTTGATTTTTTGGATAAATTATATCCTGATTATGAATTTGATGTGAAAAAAGAACAGGAAAAACTGGTAAAAGCCGATATTATTGTTTTGCAGTTTCCTATATTTTGGTACAGCGTGCCGTCTTTAATGAAAAAATGGTTTGAGGATATTTTTATTCATGGCTTTTCCCATGGCTCAACGGGTAAAGCATTAGCCGGCAAAACCCTTATCGCTTCTTTTACGACAGGTTCTCCTGCCGAGGCGTATAAGCACGGCGGTATGCAAAATTATACGCTTGATGAGTTTTTGCCTCCATTGATTCAGCTTGCGGCAATTTCCGGCATGAACTGGGGAGGCTATGTTCATACAGGCGGTGTTTCCTACGCTTCAAGAAATAATGAAGCCGCACAAAAAGAAATAAAAGAAAAATCATTTCAGCACGCGCAGCGGCTAATGGAAAAATTGACTGCGTTGTTTTAATGGGAAAAAGCGCCAACAAGAGTTAGCATGATACGTGTTATGGGTGGTAAAATTTATTCATATCCATTATCAGAAGAATAAATAAACCAGAAGTGTTATGGGTGGCGTTCTGTTTTTTCAAGCAAGAAAAATTTGATGTGTCACAAGCAGACACTCTTGATGTTTGCTTGCTATCGGGTGATTTTCTTGATTTGGTGTATTTATTCTTTTCAGCTTAACAGCTGTGTATCGGAAAATTTTTTCTATTGTTTGGCGGGTGGTCGTTCTGCAAAACAGTCCGGCAAAAAGCCAGCCGGTACTATTAAAACTTGAAGTTTTTCAGCGAGCTTTGAGAAAATACAAATAAAATCACGATAGTGTCCTAATTAAAATAACTGATTGAATGGGGATAGGAATATGGGCATTTTCATTGAAAATGAAGGGGGGCGAATATGAAAAAATTATACAGCGGCATATTGTTTGGCTTGGCGCTTGCGTTCATTGTTCCGCTGTCTGTTGCTTATGCCGAAGAAGCACGGGACGAAACGGACGCATTCAAAAGAAAGTATCTGACAGTAACGCCTCCGACCGGCTGGGAGATAGAAAAACAATCGAGCGGCGCCGCCGGTTTTATGACCGGAATGCTTGACCGCGGCATTGTTTATGTGCGTACCGGCACCATGTCGGGCGTTGTTATCTGTCCCGTATTCAATCTTGGTGAATTATCCGCCGAGTGGAAAGAGGCTGAGCCGGATTCTTTCCGCTCCGGTCGCTGCCTTATTCAAGGCGGCAATGATATGATCCTTATCATGGCTCCTTTGAAAAAGGATAAAAAAGGGCAGAATGGCGCTATGTTCATTATTATGGATGAGGAGGCATCAGGTGCGGAGAAAATTCTGCAAAATGCCCTGCCTCTGCTGCGTCTTTTCACGCATTTTGATTTATCCGAAGCAATTCTTGAGGGTAAAGTATAAGGGGAATTTTTTTGTTGTGATGTTACAATGGTTTTCTCTGTAATAAAACTGTGATTGCTGCTGTTTTGCCGAATAGTTTTCCGCAATCAGGAACATAGTGTTGCCGTCTTTTTCCTATTGCTTTTTTCAGTTTTGATTTGGAATAATCTTTTTTGAGGGCGGAGGGCTTAGCCCGTTGCCGAGAAGAACATAAAAGGGAAAAATGCCGTTTTTGCAATAGGTAGTTTATAGGCGGAAGGGGTATCTTCGGTTATCGCAGAAAACTGCTTACAGCACGAAAGCCGCAATTAAAGCCGAGGATGGATTGACGCTTTCCGGGATTTTGAGCATTTCAGCAAAGCATATGCCCGAGTTTTAAAGCGGAAAATGCGCCTGTACGGATGATGATTGCGCAAGCAAACTCAACGGGTGATTGAAACCGGAATATTGCCGGTAAAGAACAATAACAAGCATGTTCCGTTTTCTTTTTTCATTTTTAATCGTTTTCGATTAATTCTGAAATGGCGACAGCAAGCTCATTGTAATGATCAAAAATGGTTTTTCGTATTTGTTCGGGATTTTTGGTGAAGAAAGAATCCACAACTTTTTTATGTCTTGAGTAAAACGATTGGGGGTTAAAGGATTTTTTCCAGTATTCACGGCATAAGTATTTTGAAATATTGGAAGAAAAACGGCGTGCGTTTTCAATTAATTGTTCATTGGTGCAGCGGGATAAGAGCATATTGTGCAAAAGTTCGTCAAGCTCGGCAAGGTCTGTGATATCGGCGGCTTTTTTGCTTTTATTTTCCATTTTTTTTAGAATATTGAGCAAATCTTTGTTATCTTCATCGGTCCAATTATCAAGGGACATGATAATTCCCTCTGCTTCCAAAATGGCGGTAAGGGCGTATCCGTCAATAATTTCTTTTGCAGAGAGCACCCGAATGGTTTTTCCTTTTTGCGGTTCGGAAACGATAAGACCGTCTTGGGTGAGAATTTGCAAAGCTTCACGTATCGGCGCTCGGCTGATGTTGAGAAAAGTCGCCAAATCGTTTTCTTTTACAGGGGCGCCGGGGGATAATTTTCCCTCCTGAATCATTTTTCTAATGAATTGACTGACTTGAATCGCATACGTTTGCTTTTTAAAATCCATTTCACACCTTACGTATTTATTTTCGATATATTAAGTTAAAATCCGCGCACATGTCAAGACCAATATTTTTTGCATGAATTTGCTTGACATTGAAACTGTAAAAGTATATTTATTAAATGTCGACATTAATATTGTATGAGGTTAGTATGAAAAAAATCATTTCAAGCGATAAAGCCCCTAAAGCGATAGGACCGTATTCACAAGCTGTCCGATCCGGCGGTTTGGTTTTCTTTTCCGGGCAATTAGGCATCAATCCCGAAACAGGAAAACTTGCTGAAGGCGGGGTTAAAGCGCAAGCGGAACAGGCATTGAAAAATATCAGAGCTATTTTGGAAGAGGCTGGAACCGGTATTGAGAATGTTGTAAAAACAACGGTGTTTATCACGAAAATGGATGATTTTCAGGAAGTCAATGCGGCATATTCTGCTGTATTCAGCGGGGATTTCCCCGCTCGTTCCTGTGTTGCGGTCCACCAGCTGCCATTGAACGCTTTGGTTGAAATTGAAATTATTGTCGCTTTGTGACAACAGGATTAAATTAAGGAGGACAGCGTATGAATTTAGCGCAATTTCCACGCCGCGGCTATGTTAAGGAAGCAACCCCAATCGAATTTCTGCCGAACTTTTCCAAAGCGCTCGGCGATAAAGTAAATGTTTATATCAAACGTGACGACCTTCTACCAGGAACAAGCGGCGGCAATAAAACCCGTAAACTTGATTTCTGTATTGCTGATGCCTTAGCAAAAGGCTGTGATACCATTATCACCTGCGGTGCTGTGCAATCAAACCACTGCCGTTTGACTTTGGCATGGTCTGTGAAAGAAGGACTTGACTGCCATCTCGTTCTTGAAGAACGTGTAAAAAACAGCTATAAGCCCGAAGCTTCCGGCAACAATTTCCTTTTCCGGCTTCTCGGCGTAAAGGGAATTACCGTTGTTCCCGGCGGTTCCGACATGATGGGAGAAATGGAAAAAGTAGCTGAAAAATTGAAAGCGGAAGGCAAAAAGCCTTACATTGTTCCCGGCGGGGCTTCCAATGCCCTCGGCGCGTTGGGCTATGTGGGCTGCATGGAAGAAATCATGCATCAGATGTTCACCCAAGGTCTGACCTTTGACCATATGGTTGTTCCCAGCGGTTCCGCCGGCACGCACGCAGGCATTATCGCCGGCATGATCGGCAACAATATCAATATCCCCGTTACGGGTATCGGCGTAAACCGCCCTAAAGCGGTGCAGCAGGAAGCTGTGCATAAACTGGCAAATCAGGCTCTCGAACTTATTGGCGTTGAGCAAAGGGTTCCGGCTGATAAAGTCATTGCGTTCGATGATTATGTCGGTCCCGGTTATTCTCTCCCCACTGACGCCATGGTTGAAGCCGTAAAACTTCTTGCACAGACCGAAGGCATTTTGCTTGACCCTGTATATTCCGGCAAAGCAATGTCCGGCCTTATCGACCTTGTACGAAAGGGATATTTCAGGGAAGGGTCCAACATCCTCTTCCTGCATACCGGCGGTTCTCCCGCTTTGTATGCGTATTTGGATTGTTTCGGAAACTAAGGTATAAGCATGGAACGTGTTATGAATACGGCATGCGCCTGATAACGTTTTCCTTGTCCCTAATGATGAGCCCATATGATTTCTTTTGGTGGTTTGCATTAAAAGAAGTCATATGGGTATTTTTTGAGGAAGTTGAAACAATGCGGTATCTGTTCATCGTATTGCTGATTAACAACGGTAAACAGATAGTCGTTCAATATTGCCGGTGTCATACGATGAACAATATTTCATAGCGTTTTTGTAAAAAAGCCCTCTTTAACCAAGAACTGATTAAAGGGGCTGCTTTTGTAACGCTATATGATTGTTTGTGTTTGTTTTAGTCAACAGCAACCATGCTGAGGTTATATTCCACTTCCATTCCGGCTTCCAAGGAATAGGTCAGCAAAGAGCCGTCAAGCATGTTTTCTTCGACTTTCTTATAAATATCGCGGTATTTTTCTTCAAGACCGATTTCAACATCAAGAATAAGCACGGAATAACGGGTTCTCATCGCGTGGTCTTTTTCTTTTTCCGTATCGGCAGAAGCGCGGATGAATTTTATCTCCGCTCCGTTTCTTTTGAGGGAATTGGCAAAGGTGTTGATATAACAAGCCAGCGCCGCAACACAAAGAAACCGTTGTCCCGTGTGGTCTTGGTTTCTTTCCTCGTCGGATACCGCATTAAAATTGAATTCGATTTTCGGCAGAATAACGGAGTTCACGTTATAGGTGTCAATGCCTTTTTCCATGTCACGTTCAAAAGTGATTTTCGGCATGCCATTCTCCTTGATGAATTTAAAGATGAAATTAAAAGTGATTGATTGTTTCAGCGTCAAGACAAAGGTCTGTGATTTCGTCTTCTTCTATGATTTCAATGCCTTCAATGATATCCTTTTCGTCAATGCCGCGCAGCTCGAGGCATTTTTTCCTGCAATAAAGGGGCGCGTCGGCGTCCAGCAATTTTTGTATCATGACAGCATGGTAGCCTGATTTTTTGGTTGCGCACCAAACCCCTTCTTCGGAAAAAACGAGTTTGACATCGAAACCCTTTTCATGACACGCCCAAGCCATTCTGATTCCCAGGGCGGAGAGCTCGACCCCCAGGGGCTTCGTATCAAAGATAACAAAAGAATTTAACATGGTTCGCTCCTTTAGTGCCCAATGGTGAGAAAAACATCGGAAGTCATTAAAAATTTGGTGAACGTTCCCCCTATGTCGCCCCATTGTACATTGCCGGCATAAGGATACGCTTCAATTCCTCGTGCATGCTCATTGGTATGGCAGGTGGAAATATTCGCTCCCAGTTCACCGAGTTCGATTAACTTTTTAATAACTTTGTTTTTTTCAATATGGTCTATGAGCGTTTGATTGATATGCAGATCTCCGGTGATCGGAGTTTCCGTTTTGGACAGATTGACAGCATTGCCGAATAAATAAATATTTACTTTGTGTCCCTTTGCAAGAACCGCTTTTGCCAATTTTACGGCTGTAAGGGCATCTTCGTTTTCGGCAGCTCCGGAAGTGAGCATGATGGTAAGTGTTTTCGCCATGGCAATTTCCTTTATAATGAAACAACTTGTTCGTTATCAAATAAAATATCGGCAATTCGGGCATAGCTGACCGTTTCGCAAGTATCGCTCACCGCAATGTTTCTTGCCGCCACAGCTTCTTCTTCCGCGTAAATTTCTTCAACGTTCAAATTTTCAAATTGCTCTTGCCAGTATTGTGTGGCAAAGCTTACGCCGTCACCAACAAGCAAAAGCGTTTTGTCTTCATCTCCGCCGGCAAGAGCAAGGCGCTTTATGAGCGACGGATTGGATTTATTGATAAAAAACAGCATGGAAGACCCTCCTTGTCATAGGGGTATTGTTTTCATCTGCTTGTTATAAAAGAAAAAGGGAAAGGGTGTTTTTGAATAAAACGGTACCCGCATTTGTGAAAACAAATGCGGGTACGGATTGATTATGCACAGTCGTGTTTATCCCATGGTTCTCTGTTGTCACGGGCAATAACAGATTCCATGCGGCTGATAGCTTCTTTCAGTTTGTTGATTTCAGAAATTTTGAGGTTCGGGTCTTTCATCATTTGATATAAAATAGCGCCGGTGCATTCTGCCGTAATCGGCAAATCGGTGATGTTGGCGATGGTCACGTAAATATCCTGTGCGTTGACGGCACGGTTCACCGCACCCGCCTTATTGTTTACGCCGTGTCCCCAAAATGCGACGCCCTTATCGGAAACGACGACAACGAGGGTTCTGCGGTCAACGTTTTCAAGAATCACATCAATATTGCCGTCTTTTGTGTATACGCAAGCCTCTCCGGCTTCAAGCGCCTTTACAGCCTCATCGCAGCTTGCAGCGCTTTTTCCGTAGCCTGCCACAAGGGTTTCCAAACCGTTTACGTCCGCTTGTGCGAAGGTTGCGCATTTTTTGCCGAATTTACTGTCAGCGTCAAATGCCACAGCATTTGAGAAAATGATAATCGCTTTTTTTTCAGCCATGATATTTTTCCTTTTTTGATATTATACTAAGTTTGGGTTTTCTAAGATTTGATAAATCGGACCGCCTTCGGCATCGGCAGGAACAGGATTTCCCGTCACATAGCAAAGGGTCGGAACAATATCTGCAAGCCAGCGCGGACGTTCGTAACGGAAGCCTTTTTTCACATTGGCGCCGTAGAACATGAGCAGGTTTTTAAGGCTGCCGCATCCTGATTCGCCGGTCGGGAAACCGTAGCCGTGTTCCGCCATATATTCGGGTTTCAAAGCGTAAACAACGTCACCTGCTTGCGCCCCGCCCATACCGAACACATGGGCGTCTTCTTTGCGTACCGCCAAAAGCACGGGACGTTCACCGGTTTCAGGGTGTTTGTAATCAAGCAGGGCGTCGATGATTTGGTCACGCACTTTTTCGTAATCTTCAGCTTCCACAATGCCGCCGGGGTATTTGCCTTTCAGGTTCACGTAAACGAACATGTAGCGCTGCGGAACGGCGACTGATTTTGAAACGTCGAGAACATAGTCGAACCCTTCCGTTTCTTCGTAAATATCCCAATAATTTTCTGATTTTTTCGGCTCGTAAGAACAAAGCCCGGCTTGTTTCAAGGCATGCGCCGTATTGAGAATCGGTCCGATGGGGGTTGCTCCGTGGTCGGAACAGATGCAGGTTATGCAGTCGTCACCGAAAGCGTCAAGCAGGCGGCCAAGCATTGTGTCTTCAATTTCGTAAATCTTCCGTTCGAGGGTGCGGGCGTTTTTGCGCTTTTCAGGGTCTTCGCTGTCAATTTCATGGAGGAAGCCGTGATAGAACCAGTCAATGGGGTGGGAATGCATATAGAACAAATCCCAGTCGGGGTTTTTCTTAAGCAGTCCGTCCACCACATTCCAAAGCCAATCGCTGTGGAATTGGACGAGTTCGCCGACGGTTTCAAGGTCGATGACCTTATGCATGTAAGCGACCAAGCCGATGTCGTTTGCCGTGATTTGCTTGGAAAGGTCGATACCGTCCATGGCGCCTGCCGGAGCCACCCAGCCGAGATGTCCGGCGATACCGGACACATACAGGAGGAAATCCTCCGCGTCTTCTGAAAGTTTCATCAATTTGCAGCGGAACGTGCCTGTTTCCATGCGTCCGTCTTCGGCGACTTTGAATTCATGATTGATAGGAGCGCTCCATTCACGGTTTTTAATGGTGCAAAACGCCTTGCCGTAATCGCGTTCCGGGCAAAGGGCGACGGTATCGTAGCCGTCACCGTTCATATCAAGCGCAAGAACATACCAAACCTGGTCTTCAAGAGGATTCATGGCGTCACGGAATTTAATGGTAACTTCCATTTCCAGTGGATCGTCTTCGCTTTCAGGGAAGATTCGCCCAGCCTTTCGCCCTGTTGAAGCTGCCTTGTGAGCCCATATGATAAAAATCCGTGGAGATGACACTTTCGGAAGCTAAAAATTCCTTGTGTTCGTTACCGACCAGTGGCCAGCGTTTTTCAATGGGAGAAATGCCTTGTCCCATGACCATGACGCCGCGCTGCATTTTGGAGGGCCAGGAAACGGGATAGTTTACGACAATGGATTTTTTGCCGGCTTTGTCCCATGCGTCCCAAATGGTTTCTGCGGTGAGAATATCGGAACCGAAAGCCTGGGTTGTTTTTTTATGTTCAAGGCTTTCGCCTTCCATATAGTAATAATAGTCTTCGATACCATGGGTGCGGGGATATGCCCCGGTGCAAATGGTCGCCCATGAGGGAGGCGTTACCGTCGGAAGGTTGAAGCCTTCGGGAATATAGCTGCCTTGTTCCATCACACGGCGGAAGTTTTTCAGTCCGCCTTCTGCGAGCATCGCTTCAAGACGTTTGGGAATTAAACAGTCAAAACCGATAAGGGCCGCTTTTTTTGCTTTGCTTGCCATGATTGTCTCCTTTGATAAATTTGCCATAGCGTATGATAAATCTTTTGTTCTTTTTATATCAAGAAGCATGCCAAAGGCGTTTTACCGTTGTTTTTAGGGAATAAACGGAGTTCATTTTTCTTTTTTCATGGTTTAAACGGTTTTTTGTGAAAATAATGTGATAAAAAACGACAAATATGTCGCGTATTGCCGAAATAAGAGGAGATTTTTCTGTTTTTGAAAACAAGTGCGCGTCATTTTTGACGTATTCTTTATGGATATTAATAAAAACAATGTGGATATGTTATTATAATTATATAATATAGCAGGTGAATTTTTGTAATTGAATGATTTGTCCGTATTTTAGAAATAAAATTGTAAGCGACATTTATGTCGTACTATGGAAATAAAAAAAGGCATTGCCTGTGCAACGCCTTTTCAATTTGAATGGCTCATGCCCGCTTAGTCGTCATATTCGGCTTCAAGTTTATAGGTCATGTGTATTCCCTCATGAACGGAACCGGTAACCAAGCAGCCGTTTTTCATAATTTTTTGGCAGCGTTCGAAAATGGAATCGTCTTCGCCGTCCATTGCGACTTTCACGTCTAAATTGATGCCGGTGACGCGTGCCTGCTTGTTTTCATTATGCCCCAAATCTATGTTCGCAATGCCTTCTATTTCCGTGAAGTTTGCCCCGCGGGCGGTCAGCGCGCTTCCCAAGGTTGCGATGTAGCAAGCTAAATTGGCGGCGGAAAGAAGGGATTTCGCAAGTCCTGCCCTTTGTTCTTCCGGGATTTTATCGTAATCGATGATGATGTTGTCTATTGCGGGAATGCCGAAATCAATGGTGTGAACGTTTCCTTTGCGTGAATACTTTACAATAGGTGCTGACATAAGATACTCCTTAACAATTTACAATGTCTTTAAAGATTGATAGCGTCTTTAAAGAGCCATAGCATTTCATAGCAAAAACCGTTCCAAAGGAATTGGAGTGTCCTATGGCAAACTCATTCAAATTTCATTTTATTCCGAACTGCTTTATTTTTCTTTGCAGCGTTCTTAAATTCATGTCGAGGCATTCCGCGCACTTAGCCGTATTTCCTTGATTTTGGGACAGGGATTTCATAATGATTTGCCTTTCAAACTCTTCCGTTGCCTCTTTGAAAGAAAGCGTATTGGCGGTCAGATTCATTAAGAAACTGTCTTCTTCGGAAAAATGCAGGCTTTTGAGCGCGTCTTCGCCAAGAAACAGGTATTTATCCAAAAAATTATGCAGTTCCCGCACATTGCCGGGCCAATGATAGTTTTGCATGGCTAAACGGACTTTCAGCGGCAGCGTGATTTTAGCATTTTTGCGTTTGAAATAATTTTCAACCAAAAGGAATAAGTCATTTTCCCTTTCCCGCAGCGGGGGCAGATGAATTTCCAGCACATTAATCCGGTAAAAGAAATCCGAACGCATGTTTTTTTCCTGCACCATTTGGTTTAAATCCCTATGCGTCGCCGTGATCAGACGAAAATTGGAATTTTTGGGCGTGTTGCTTCCCAAAGGCGTATAGGTTCTGTTTTCCAGCGTGCGCAAAAGTTTCACCTGCAAATTGAGGGGGATTTCCCCTATTTCGTCTAAAAAGAGCGTGCCGTTGTCGGCGGCGGCGATGAAGCCTTGTTTATTGGCGTAAGCGCCGGAAAAAGAACCTTTCGTATGTCCGAAAAATTCACTTTCCATAAGCTGTTCGGGAATAGCCCCGCAGTTGACGGGAACATAATCGCCCTTTTTGCCGCTGTATTCATGAATGGCTTTTGCAACCAAGTCTTTTCCGCAGCCGGTTTCTCCCAGTATGATGACATTCATATCGTTTTCAGAAGCTTTCATAATGAGTTCATAAACATTTTGCATGGCTTTGCTTCTGCCGATAATGCGTCCCAGGCCGTTCGCCTGCTCTATCGAGGCTTTGAGCTGTTTATTTTCTTCCTGCAGTTCCAGTTCATTGAATTTTTCTTCGGAAATATCCATGATTACTCCCTTGTAACCGATGATATTTCCTTGCTTGTCATAATCGCCCGCACCGATGTCCCAAACCCATTTCAAAAGCCCGCTCGCGAATTTTATGCGGTATTTCATTTCATAGGACTTATGCTCCCTCACTTGGTCATAGCTGTAATTATGGGTTCTTTTTACATCGTCCTCCGTCATTAAATGTTCAAGCACGTTTTTATTTTGTTTTATAAATTCGGCTGCGGAAATGCCCACAAGCTCCATGCAGCCCTTGCTCGCGTATTCCAAAATAAGGGAATAATCATACGGATTGTCCGTTTTTGAGGGAATGAATTTGCAATAATAAGCCAAACCCGGCAGAATATCGAAAATATTTTTTTCAAACTCGCTGAAATAATTGCCGTCTCTGTATTGTACCATAAAATTCCCGCCTTTTTTCCAGTATATAGAAGAAGAGTGTGTTAGTAAATAATAAAAAAAGCCGGTATCGAGCCGGCTTTCTTCTTTTTGGCGATTATGAACAAGATATTTTTTATCGGCAGTCTGTCACTTCGTCCAGTTTGTCGCCTTTGAGCATTTTTATCCATGCGTAGGCAAGGAGGATGACAGGAATGCAGATGAAAATACCCGCCAGCTTGCCAAGCATTTTTGCAACTTCAAGCCCGCCCATGGTAAGGGCTCCGAAAGCGAGCAAGCCTTGCAAAAGCGCCCACATGACCAAATTGTATTTGTTGGGATCGTCGTTGACTCCGATTCGTTTGGTTGCTGTTGCCGCCATGATGTAACAGCTTGAATTGATGCTTGTTGCCAGGAAAATGGTTGAAACCATCGCATACACGATAAAAACCACGGTGCTGAAAGGCAGCGTGTCAAAAACTTCCGCCATGAGGGCGGCGCCGCCTTGCTTCACCAAAATACCCGTAACGTCAATGATGTTGTTGTGTGACAGGTATAAGGTGTAGGAGCCGAGCACGCCATGCATGCAGTAACCGCCAAGAACCGCGAAGAACAAACCGCAGCCTACGATTTCCCTGACTGTTCTTCCGCGGGAGATCCTTGCAATGAATAAGCCCATGAAAGGTCCGTAGCCCAGCCAGTTCATGGCATAGAACATTGTCCAGTCCTGGGGCACGGTTTGGTCGGTGAACGGGTCCGTCCAAAGGATATAGGTAAGGAAGTTGTTGGCTGTTCTGCCCACGGCGTTGGTGAACGTATCGAACAATGTGGCTGTCGGACCGCACAAGAAAACATAAATGAGCAAAGCAAATGCCAAAAGCACGTTGAGGTCGCTTACTGTTTTAATTCCTTTTTTCAAACCGAAATAAACGCTGACGGCGGAAATGGCGATAGTCGTGAGTAAGATTTTGCCCTGCAGGGCGAGGGATGGTTCGAAGCCTGTCACTTTGCAGATGGTCGCTTCCACGGTCGGCAGGGAAAGGCACATGGTCATTGTCGTACAGAACATCAGACCCAAAATGAAGCAGCAGTCCAAAAATCTGCCTAGGAATTTGTCTTTGCGTTCGCCGATGACAATTTCAGAAGCCGCGCTCACACGCAAAAGAGGCTGTCTTCTGATGTGGAACATATAGCAGATAGGCAAGGCGCAGATGAAATAAGAGCTCCATGCTGTGGGGCCCCAGTTTAAAAGAAGGAAACTTAGGCTGAGGTTGTACGCCTCCACGCTTTCGGGCGCCGCATTCATAGGGTGGCGTAACCAAATACCAGGAAGGTTCAACAATAGCCCAGAACATGCAGGCACCCGCAACGCCGGAGGTGAAAATCATGGCAGCCCAGGAACCAAGAGGAAATTCGGGTTTTTCGTCAGGGTCGCCAAATTTTATGTCGCCGTATTTGCTTATGGCGAAATAAATGAGCATGAAAACAAAAATCGTCACAAGCCATAAAAACGAACTGCCCAATGCCTTGTTCAGCGGGTTCACAATGCCTTTTAAAAAGGCTTCCATTTCCGCGCTGAAAAAGATTGCAGGCAAGCTGACAAGCAATAAAACAAGAACAACCGGCAAGGCAATTGATTTTTCAACGCATAAATCATTTTCATCCAATGGTCTGCAAGTGAAATCGTCGTCTTTTGCCATGGGAACCTCCAATGTGCATATGTTTTTTGCTCTAAAAATCACAAAACATGCCATTACGAATAAAAAGTATTATATTGGCATATTAGGACAAATAGGATTGAAAAAACGCGTATTGCTTTGTCCATTAATGCGACATTTGTGTCGTTCAATTCTTTTTGAGAGAAATAATTAGTTTTTTATGACGACAACTTTGACATTTTTTTTGAATTTTACTTTTAGAATGACACAGAAAATTTCATTTATTTCCAAGTGATTAGGTTTTTTGAAGCGGGAAACGTTTTTTATGACAAATATGTCGTCAATGAAAAGATTTTATCGTTCTTTTTGGAACAAAGTCCTTTCATTATTTTGATATATATAATGAATACAGCGGAAATTCGGACTTTTCGGGGGTTTTTCGCTTGGCATAATTTTTGCTTTTTTTATGGCAAATATTTGCAGAGGTGCTTATGGGGTCAGAAATACTCACTCAAACAAATTTTGTCAAAACAGCGGAAAGGGCGGCGGCGCTGCGTGAAAAAAAAGATTTGCTCTTTGCCAAAAAAGGTTTGGTTCTTGGCATAATCGGCGGTATCACGTGGGCGGTATCAAGCGTTTTTCTTTTGGGCATGGGGGTTAAAAGCGGTGCCTTCGCACAGCCTGAATATTGGCTTGTCGCTCCTTTTGCGGCTGCGGGTATTCATGATTTTTGCGGCGCAGTCACATCTTTGGCTGTCAATGCTTACAGAGGGCAATTGAAAGAAATTCCCCGAACCATTAAAAATAAAGCCGGCAGGCTTTGCATGCTCGGCGGATTTTTGGGCGCGCCTTTCGGAATGGGAGGGTATTTGATGGCTGTTTCCTTAACCGATCCGGCTTATGTTTTGCCGATAACTTCCCTGTACCCCGCTTTTGCGGCTATTTTGGCAATGGTCTTTTTAAAGGAAAAAATCATCGGAAGAGCATGGATCGGTTTGCTCGGCTGTATTTTTGGCGTGTTCATCATCAGTTTTGTCGCGCCTTCCGGCGGCGGGTCCGAATATTTTTATTTAGGTTTGCTTTTCGCCGTTGTCGCCGCCTGCGGATGGGCCTGCGAGGGCGTTGTGGTGACCTCCGGAATGGATTTTGTCGAACCCGGCATTGCATTGAACATTTATCAAATGACTTCCGCATGCATTTACTGGTTCATTCTTATTCCGCTTGCCTGCCATTTCACGCTGCCTGCGGGTATGGATTATTTTTCAGCTATCCAAGGTTTTTTAACCAGTGACAAACTATACCTTGTCATGCTTGCGGGGATTGTGGGGGCTTGTTCCTATATGTGCTGGTATAAGGCGATGAATACGACAGGGGTAAGCCGTGCCATGGCTTTGAACATCACCTATGCACTATGGGGCGTGGTTTTGAGTGCTGTTTTCCTGGATACGGAGATTACCGTAAATCTTGTCATCGGTGCTGTCGTGATTTTCTCTGGCATGGTTCTTGTTATCGGAAATCCTAAAGACATTGTCAATTTGCGGCAAGTGGGCTAGCTTCGGGCAAACGGGGAGAAATTATGAAACATCCGATCAGATTGGAAATTTGTAAATTGTTGGATATGCATGCTTCGCTCACAACACGGGAAATTCGGGATTTGCTCTTGCAGTCCCACCCCGGTGAAAAGCAGGTTTATGCCGCCGATGAACATGTTTTGTCTTTGCGTGCTGTCGGCATTGCGGAGCTTGTGGAAGAATGGGTTGAGGACGCCGGCGAGGGGGAAATGCTGATGCAGCGCTGGCGGCTGACTAAATTCGGCAGGGAAAAATACCGAAAATATTGGTAACAGGTTAATTTTCCGATATATGGCATGAAAAAGGAGCGTATGCTCCTTTTTTTTATCCCTTACAATCAGGTCACGTTAAAAGGTGACGAGGAAGAGGAGGAAGAAGACTTTTTTCTATCCCTTTTTATCAGGTCATAGTATGGTTTGTATCTAGTACCCTGCTGACATGTCAAGGAAAACAGGTAAGATTTTATTAAAAAAATGTTTTCTTGGGGGAATATTGTTTGGTGCCGAATTGTTAAAATAAAAGCCGCCGTTTCGTATGCGGCGGTTTTCATTTTTTATTTGAATATGCAGGCATGCAAATTATTGTATGTTGTCGGAATTGTCCGCGCTTGCCATTGTGTAATTCGTATTCGGTATTTTCACCTTTTGCCCGATGGATAAGCTGTTGCCAGCAAGATTGTTGTAAGCGACAATCGCGTCAACCGTGACATTGTAATTTTTGCTTATGCTGTAAAGGGTGTCGCCTTTTTTTACGATATGGACAATGGGTTTTGCCGCGGCGAGCTGTGTTTTGGACGGTATGGTGATTGTTTGTCCTATGGAAATGCTCGTGCTGAGGTTTTTGTTATGTGTCTGCAGTTCCGCGACACTGAGCCCGTGTGATTTTGCGATGGAATAAAGGGTATCGCCTTGTTTTACCGTATAGGTTTTCTTTTTTGCGAGATTTTGCCGCGGAGCTTTTTTGCTGTTGCTTGCAATATAATTTTCATGGGCTTTAACAAGAATGCTTTGCCCGATCGCCAAGTTTTGGGGAGACAATCCGTTGTTCATTTCCTGAAGTTCGGCAACGGTCAAACCGTGTTTTTGGGCGACGGAATAAAGGGTGTCTCCTTTTTGGATTGTGTAGCGGCTTTTTGAACGTTTTGCGGAGGAAGCGGGAGCCTTTTCCTGCTTTTTGGACGCCGTTTGCTGAATTTGTTTGGTTTTATTCGCCGCAATGAGGTTTTGAACGGGTTTTTGTTCTTTGACTTTGAAATGTTGTTTGGTTCCGGGGATACGAATTTGCTGTCCGAGAGCGAGTTTGGTAACGTCTTTGATTTGCGGGTTCGCTTTTTGCAGTTCCGCAAGGGCAAGTCCGTGGTTATTGGCGATTTTGCCGAACGTGTCGCCTGATTTTACCGTGTAATTGAGATCTTTTTCAGGACGGGTTCCGAGGCTTGAGGGTTTATTCGCATTTTTATCCGCTATGTAGGTGTTGTGTCCGGGAAGCCTCAAATGCTGTCCTATGCGCAAAGGTTCGCTGACGGCGTTGGCTTGGCGCAAAACGTGCACGGGCACACCTGTTTTTTTGCTGATACCGGAAAGGGTGTCCCCTTTTTTAATGGTGTATGTGGACCAGCCGGCGAGCATTTCCATGCGGCTTACTTCCAAACCTCTCGCCTGCAGGCTTGCCGGCACGTAAAAAACGGTATCGGCGTTGAGAGGGGTTACGGTTTGCAAAAAGGCGGGGTTATAGTCGCGGAAGTGTTGCCATGACATGTCCATTTCACGGGCAATGGCTTTCAAATCGGAACCGCGCTGCGCTTTAATGGCGATAGCCTGTTCTTTGATGACATTGTGCCCTTTGCCGAGTTCATTCTCTTTTGGCTCAAAGCCTAAGGAGTCGAAGCTGCGGATAATTTTTGCCATGGCGATAAAGCGGGGCACGTAATCCGCCGTTTCTTTCTTGATTTTAATTTTTGAATTTTTTATGGTTTCGTTGGCATCCATAAGGTCGAAGAAATTATCCGTGCCTGTTTCCGTCAAAGCGCGTCTGATTTTTCCCGGTCCTGCGTTGTAGGCTGCCAAAGCCAAATGCCAGTCATTAAATTCATCATACATTTCTTGGAGATAATCGGCTGCTGCATAGGTCGCCTTATAAGGGTCGAGGCGTTCATCTATCCACCAGTTGATGGTCAGTCCGCAGTGACGGGCGGTAGGCGCCATAAACTGCCACATGCCAAGGGCGTTTGCGCTTGAGCGGGCGAAGGGATGATAGCCGCTTTCTACAAAAGCAAGATATGCCAGTTCTTCAGGCATATTTCTGTCACGGAAAACCTGTTTGGTATATTTGAGATAGGGCATGGCGCGGTACATGAACCGCTCGATAGTCACGCGTCCGCGGGGATTTTTTATATAATGCTTGTATTCTTTTTCAACGCATTTCAATTGTTCCGCCGTAATATTCCTGTCGATTTCACTCACGGAGAGGAACGCTTTCTTTTCAGCTTCGAGAAGAGGACCGGTTTCTTCGTCAACGCTCAGTATGTAGTTTTCATACAGGGAATCATCGGTGGAAACATAATTGTCCTCTGGCTGATAATTTTTTGTTCCGCAGGCGGTAAGGGACAGGCAGACGGCGGCAGGCAGGATTAAATGCCTCAGTTTGGATATTGAAAAAGAACGCACAACACTCTCCTTAAAATAAGCTGTAAAAATACTTGTATTAATATTTTATTTCAGTATGCTTTGCAAAGCTTTCATTTTTTCAGCAAGGAACACTCAATGCAAGAAAAAAAATATACACCGTATGGCAATCAGAAACAAGAAAATTTAATCAAAAAAAATAAAAAAAATTCTCAACATATTTTATCGGGTTACAAGCCGGTCATGGAAGTGCTTGAAAAAGAACCTAATAAAATAGACCACTTATATTTGCGCAAAGGAAGGAATATTAAAGAAAGCAGCCGCATTCTTTCCCTTTGTAAAGAACACTCCATACGGCATACCGTTGTCGGAGACGATGTTTTGCACCGTCTTTGCGACAACGTGAATCATCAGGGCATTGCCGCGCGTCTTCGCGAGGTGGGCTATGTTCCGTACGAACATTTGCTGGAAACGGCGTTTGAAGCGCCGCTTCCGCTCATTGTCGCCCTTGATCAGGTACTTGACCCCGGAAACGTGGGAACATTGGTCAGAACCATGTATGCGATGGGAACGGCAGGGCTTGTTGTTCCAAAACATAACAGCGCGTTTTTAGGTGCCGGAGCTTCGCGTTCGGCAGCGGGAAGTCTGGAGAAACTGCCTATTGCCGAAGTCGTCAATCTTGCAAGATCCGTCGAGCTTGCGGAGAAATCCGGATATACGGCTTATTATGCCGATATGCATGGAAAAAACGCCCTTTTGCAGGAAACGCAGGAGGGGTTGCGGTTTCCGGCTTTACTGGTGCTCGGCAGTGAAGAAAAAGGCGTGCGCCAAGGCGTGCGGAACCATTGCTCCTGTGCCTTGTCCATTCCTTTTTTACGGGAATTCGATTCGTTGAATGTCGCCCAGGCGGGAGCGGTTTTGCTTGCTTCGTTTTTTCAGGCGCACAGTAAACGGTTTGCCTGCGAAATGAATGAAACGCAAGTGCCTGCAAAATAAATCGGTTGATTTTCGTAATTTTTAAAAAGAAAGGCGGGGAAATTTCCCCGCTTTTTTATTCGGCATAAATTTTTTTGTCCTGGACGCGGTAAATTTTTGTTCCCTGCACGATTTCCTGAAGAATTTTTGCCGTCCGTTCATGGCAGGTATAAAAAAGAATTTGCTGGTTATTATACAGATCAAGCGTTTCTTGGACCATTAAATCCAAAACTTTGGCTGTATTTCGTATTCTCCGTTCGTCGAAGTTGACCAGAATGTCGTCCATTAAAATAGGCAGGGGGCGTTTGGTGAGCGAACGGTTTTTTATATGGGCGAGGCGCAGGGAAAGATAAAGCTGTTCTTTCGCGCCCTGGCTGAGCATTTCCGCTTGCAGGTATTTGCCGTTTCCGTCGATGACATGGACGCTTCTGTCGTCCAAATTGACTTTTATCCCCTGCCATGCATTGTCGGTGATTTCAGTGAAAAATTCAGAGGCGATCTGCACGATTTGGGGTTGGCTGTTTTCTTCGTATTGCTTTTTGGCGCGTTCCAAAATTTCTTTTGCAAAGGCGTATTCCAGCCATGACTCATAGTTTTCTTTTATTTCCTCTTCGGTTTTTTTCATGCGGTAGCCGGCTTCGTTGGAAAGGCTTTCTTCATATATGAAGGTCCGTTCCGCTTCAACCTTGCCTTGCAGGGCTTGGATATGTTTTTCTATACGGTCAAGCCCGGCGTCTTCTTCCTGCAATTCTTCCAATTCCGCTTCAAAGCGGGTTTTCGCGTTTTCGTCAAAATAGGCGAAAATTTCCGGCAGCGGTTTTTGGTCGGGCAATTCCCTGTATTCCCGCTTGCTTGGCGTATCGCTTTTTCCGATGAATTGCGGAATTGCTTCTTCCCTCAGGCTTTCTTCAATAATAACAGCCTGCTGGGTATAACGTTCGCTTTCTTTCATTCGGGCGAAAAGGTCGGCGAGGGCTTCTTCGTTTTCCACATGGGCGGAGGCGTAAAGCTCCTGCAGTGTTTTTTCCACTTCCTGGACATCTGTTTTCGCTTGGTTGTAGCGCTCTTTTGCTTGCTCGTATTCTTTCAGCAGGTTTTCCTTTTGCTGGAAAAGGGCGTATTCTTCTTCAAGCTCAAGCATGAGGTCCCGATACGCCTGAATATAGTCGTTTTCCGTGCGGATTGGTTCTTTCGGAGAAAAGTCGGTACGGATTAAAATTGTCCGCAGGGGTTCGATGAAATCTTTGAGCGCCTCATATTGCTCCGACAACTGCTCTTTGCGGTTTTCCTGTTCCGTATGAAGCGTATGCAGGTGGTAAAGCATTTCCACGCATTGTTTGACATTTGAAAATGTGCCTGAAAAAATATCTTGTTCCTGTTCTTCGTTGCAAAGTTTTCGCACGAACTGATTATGCATGTCTTCGGATAACAAGCCGTTTTTGCATAAAAAATCCGCCAATTGCTTATAAATTTTTTCCAAGGCGTTCTTCCGCTCCGCAAGGGATTTTTCCACATTGGCGTAATGTTCCGCGCTTTCTTCCAAACTTGCCAAACTTTCGGCGAAAATAGCCCCGTGCATTTCTTGAATGTGCTTGAACTGTTCTTCCCGGATAGTGTGGCGGTATTCGATTAAACGAGGCAGATATTCCTCGGAGGGGAGTTTGGCAAACGTGTCGGACAATTGGGGAATAGCTGTTTTCAGCCATTGCGTGAACTCATTGTAAACGTCATGGCACTGCCGCACATTGACGCTCATGGTGTTGATGTCCTGTACCAGCAAATCCAGGCGGCGGATTGTTTTCATGAAGTTCGGCACATCCGCCATGGACCGTATGCTGTCTTGCGCTTGGGAAAGGGAATTGCGGATTTGCTTTTCAAGCTGTTCCGCTTGTTCTTTCAGTTCCGCAATTCGGGCATGGTTTTGGAGCGGGTCGGGATTTTCTTGTGTTTCTTCTGTGGAGCCGGAATTGAATTTTTTTGCGTAATGGCTGTAAAGGGACGCTCTTTCCTTCGCTTTTTCAATGACTTGAGTAAGCCAGGAAAGTTTCGCTTCGTCAATTTTCTGAAGCAGTTCCTCGTCAAAATGCAGCATTTCGTTTTGTTTTTCCGCCGCTTCGTTTTGAGGAAGTTCTTTTGCCTGTTCCGGATAGAAGTTTTGCAGAAGTTTTTCTTGGATATCCTGCAATTCTTGTAAATCATGAACAAGAAGGTCAACCTGCTCGTTGGGGGAATAAGAGGACTGTCCGGCATTTTTTTGTTGGAAATACCATAGAAAAGCCCCTTGTCCGATACCTGCCAAAAGCAAAATGACAGGCAGCAAAAACGGGATGTTCAATGTTCCGAAAAAAATATCCACTTGGGAACTGCTGCTTGTAAAGCGTAAGAGAAGCAGCAAAAAAGCCGTGCCGGCGCATAAAAGCGCGGGAATTTTGGTCCATTTCGGCAATGCCTCTTGTTCATATTCCGGTTCCGTTTTTTGCTCTATTTGCTCCAGCTGCCTGATAATGTTACGGGTGGCTTTGTCAATGGCGTTGATTTTTTCAATACGTTTTTTGTCTTGTTCGCCGTTTTGTTTCGCTCTGTTTGCTTTTTCCTGCAAGTGTTCTTCCTGCAGCTGCAAATCTTGGGTAGTTTGTTCATATTGTTTGAAAGCAGTTAAAATTTCTTCTTCGTTGCTGTGGATGCCGCGTACGATTTGGGCAAGCTGCATGTAATGCTGCAGAAAATCTTTTGCGTTGTCCTTGCTGACGGTATTGTCCTGCAGGGAAGAAAAGCCCAGTTCCTTGCTTTGGTTTAAAAATTCCGTATATTTTTCGGTGGAAATGTCAAGATAGGAGTTTTCTTTTTCCTGGGTTTCCTGCAAGCGGTTTTGCCATTGCTGGAGCAGCTGTTCAAATGCGATTTCTTCTTTGCTCAACAAATTGTTTTTATTTAAATTTTTATTGTTTTCCGCTTTTTCTTTCAATACGGCTTGGTATTTGAGATTTGCTTTTTCCGTATCGCGTTTCGCATATTCCAAGGCTGTTTTGGCGTTTTGCACCTGGGCTTTGGCTTCTCTGATCCGGCTTGCGGATTTTTCCAGATCGTCAAGAAAAAGGCTGTCTTCCAAAACCGTGCCGAAATGTTCCAATAAACGTTCGGGGCTTTCGTAATGGTGGATAAGAGGGCTGGGATTGAAGAGCTGCCACGCTTCAAGGATTTTTTTGTTTTGTTTGTTAAGGGCGAGAAAAGCCTGCTCGATTTGAACTTTTTGCGCAGGGATTTCAGCAATGATTTTTTGCGCTTCCAAAAATTTTGCATTTAAATTCTTAATCGGCAAATACTGGGCGATAAGGTTTGTTCTGATATTGAATTTTTTCAGTCTGTATTCAAATTCCCGCTGCGTGTGTGAAAGGGAAGCCAAGAATTTTTGTTTCATGCTGCGCTGTTCCAAAATTTTTGTGAATAAAATTTCGGCGTCATCGGCGTGTTCGTCAAAAAACTTGCCTGTGAGGGCTTGCATTTTTATAAATTCTTTTTGCAGGTCCGCCCATTTTTTCCATTGTCCCCAAAGTGTTATGCATGTGCGCAATTCTTCCGCATGGGCTTTTATCTTGATTTTTTCCTGTTTTAATTCGTCATAGGAAAGGGTTGCGCTTTGAAGCCTGTTTTGCAGTTCGTCAAATTTTTTTACCCGTTGGTTCGTTTCTTCAAAAAGCGCGTTTTCATCTTTCCATTTTGCGAACAGCGCCTGCAGTACGGATGTTTTGCCTTTCGCCTTATACAGTTTGTCCATTTGTTCTTGGATTTTCTGCAAGGCGACTTCGGGAGTGATAAGTCCGAGCCCATAGCTTGCGCCCAAAACGTTTTCAAGGATATTGGTGTCTTGAAACGCGGAAAAATTTTGCAGTTCCGCCAGATTGAACCCGAAAACAAGGCGGTACACGTCTTGTGAGATATTATCTGTTGCATTGAAAAAAATCGTGTTTTCAATTTTTTTTCCGGTTTCGTCGTATACTTTTAAATTGCGGTTGGAGCGGGCGGAAAAATTTCTTTCCACACGCATTCCGCCATATTTTTCATCTTCCAGAAGAAGGGTCCCCCCTCTGAATTTCTTGATGGACTGGGAAAAGAGGTCACGCCTGTTGGGAATACCCGTCAGCATGGTGCGGATAAATTCCATGGAAGAACTTTTGCCTGCTTCGTTGTCGCCAAGAAAAACCGCCATTGTTTGGGGCAGATTTTCAACATCAATATTTTCTAAAGGACCGAATTCTTCAATATGAAAATTTTTAATATACATATTTCCACCGAATTATTTGGGTTCCAATACGTTAACGCAAATATTCTCGCATGCTTTGAGCAGCGTTTTCCGATATTTTTCCAATTGTTTTTTGCTGCGTTTATCGCCATGGGCGAAAAATCCGAGTTCAATTTCATTCTTGATTTTGAAATCATTATCCAATTTTCTGAGGATGCTCTCAAAGGTTTCCGGGTCCTGGCGGAGCGTTTCCAGCAGTCTGAACACTTCTCCCAGTAAATCATCGCGTTTATGAGCATTTTCATAGCCGAAACGCGGGCGGATCAGACATTTGATTTTTTTGATAAAAATTTTTGCGTCTGTTTCAATTTCTTCAAGTTTGCTTTTCAGGTTTTGAATAAACCCTTCCTCTTGCAGTTCTTCGTACAAATCGTGCTGTCCTTCGAGATAAAGATTGAAAATTCTTGTGCGGCAAAGAGGATTTTTTTCAAATTTCGCGTATTCTTTTTTGAATGCATAAAGAAAATATTCAAGGCATTGTCCGGTATTTTCAAGCTCTTCATCCATGGCGAGGGTAAGGGAGAGGGAATAGGTTTCAAGCGGGGCGAGCGGAAAAAATTCCGTATAGATTTTCTGTTCCGTTTTGTTTTCAAAAAGTTCCGCGGTGACAAGCGTCGCTCCGCGGGCTCCTGTTTCACTCATGCGGGTAGCCTGCATCGCGCCCGCATAGGCGAGAAAGGGGCTTTCCTGAATGACGGCGGGTTCGTGGATATGTCCCAGCGCCCAGTAATCAATGGGGAAGCTGTTGAAATCTTTTTCCCTGCAAAGGGCGACGACGTGTTTGTCGGTATTTTTGATTTTATCGGAGCTGCTCACTGTCGCGTGCAGAACGCCGATATTGAACGGGGCTGCGGCATTGCAGGAAAAATCTTTCAAAAAATTTTTCAATTCCTTGCGGGTGCTGTGGCTGACGCCGTATATGCTGCATAGGGGCGCGCATCGGTCCGTTTCGTTCTCCGTATCTTCTTTTTTACTAGGGGGATAAGGAAAATACGACCAGTTTTCGGAAAAGCGGAAAACATTTTCAAAATTTTGGAAAAAGCTGTCGTTTTGCCCTAAGTGGTCGTGATTGCCGCAGGCGTAATAAAAAGGAATATCCAACGTTTTCAGCTCGTTGAAAAAATCTGTCAGACAAAAACGGGCTTCCAGGCTTAAAAGCCCGTGCTCGTGGATGTCACCCGAATAAACAATGAATTGCGGTGATTTTTGTCTGCAAAGTTCCAGTAAATTTTTCAATGCCCCGTAAGGGGCGTCATGCAGACGGATTGCCATTTCATCATTTTCTTGTTTCACGGGAGGAAAATTGTCCAAATGCAAATCAGAAACATGAATAAACGATAGTTGCTGCATAACCCCTCTTATTTTTGCTGCATTTTGCTGATTTCAATAAATTTTTTCGCTACGGCTTGGTTGTTCGGTTCCGCTTCTGTGGCGCGTTTATAAAAATGTTTCGCCCGCGTGATATAGTTTTTTTGCAGATAAAGTTCGCCGATATAGGCGAAAATGGCATGTTCGTCCTTATAATTTTCCAGTGCCTTTTCAACGGCTGTGTCGGCTTGTTCAAGAAAATCCCTGCTTAAGAAGTCTTTGGCGGAATTTAAATAGGTGTCAAGCGCTTTTTTACGCTTGAGGGCGTCTTCGTAACTCTCTTCCTCTTTTTGGTTTTTGGTCAGGTGTTCATAGGCTTTCATGCAGGTCACAAGCAGTTTTTTCTCTTCGCCCGCCGTGTAGCTGAAAGAAATGTTCAATGCGTCCTTTACTTGGGTGAACGCGTTGTATTCCATCGTGGTGTCGCGGATAAGGCTTTTTAGTTCGGTGGAAACGGGCGTGTTGGACTGCACGAGGGCGTGCATTGCGTAAATGAAGCGTTTTAAGGAACCTGCCAAATCGCCTTTTTTGGCACTTACTTTTGCGGAAGAAAGTTGGGTGCGTATTTGATTTATATCCATAAAAACCTCTGATTTGTATTTCTTACATTTTGTCACAAATTGGTGCTTTTAGCAAGGTTTTTTATTCTAACAAACTCTATTTATTATAGAATGGATTTTTTATCTTGTTTAGCTTGCAATAAAAAAATACTTATGGCATAAGAAATGCATGCGAAGGAGATCTTGATTTTGGAGAAGGGTTATGGCTTTGGAGCTTAAACAACAGCTGAAGCAGACGCAGCAGCTTCTTATGTCGCCGCAATTGCAGCAAGCCATAAAATTGCTGCAAATGTCCAGGCTGGAGCTTGTGGAGCATATTCAGCAGGAATTGCTTGAAAACCCTTTTTTGGAAGAGGTTCAAGGTTCTCCGGAACTTTCCGATGTTGACGAGAATTTTTCGGAATTGAATGAAAGCCGTGCAAGTTCCGAAGCCGATGAGGGATATTCCTTTGAAGAGATAAACAAAAACGGTGATTGGGAAGATTATTTGGGGGAACTTTCCTCCGCTCCCAAGACTTCGTCCGCCCATGAATACGAATCCATAGAAGACAATAATTTTATCGAAACACGCTATGCGGAAAAAAGTTCTTTGGACGATCACCTCATGTGGCAGCTCCGCCTTTCCTCTTTTACCGAAGAAGAGCTGGATATTTGCGAAAATATTATCGGAAATCTGGACAGCTGCGGGTATTTGCGTGCCGAACTTTCCGAAATAGCGGAAGCGACGCGAAGCAGTGCGGAAAAGGTCGAAGAACTGCTTTATAAGGTGCAGCGTCTTGATCCCGTCGGGGTTGCCGCAAGAACGCCCCAGGAATGTCTGCTTGTGCAGGTGGAAGTGCTGAAATACGACCGTGACCCTGTTTTGGTCGAGCTTATCAAATACCACCTTACCGACCTCGAAACGCACAGATACAAACCCCTTTTGCGCAAATTTCATTTGGATATGGAAACCCTCAAGGAATACCTTGATATTATCCAGTCCCTCGACCCCATGCCCGGAGCGAGTTTCGGCGAAAGCGAACCGTTGTATGTCAGCCCTGACGTGTATGTTTTTCCGAGTGACGGCGATTTTGTCATTTTATTGAACGATGAAGATATTCCCAATTTGCGCCTGAATGATTTTTTGGATAAGGGCAATGTTTCTGCCGAGGTGAAAGATTTCACCAATAAGAAAATAGCGTCCGCTTCATGGCTTATCAAAAGTCTTGAACAAAGAAAACGCACACTTTATAAGGTGGTGGAAAGCATAGTCAAATTCCAGCGTTCGTTTTTCGAAGAGGGCGTGGATAAGCTGAAGCCTCTTATTTTAAAAGATATAGCGGAAGATATTGAAATGCATGAATCTTCTGTAAGCCGTATTACGACCAATAAATATGTTTCCACGCCGCATGGGGTGTTTGAGCTGAAATTTTTCTTCAACAGCGCCCTGAGTTCCGACGACGGCGACTCTGTCGGTTCGGAAAGCGTGAAAGCGCTTATTAAGAAGATGATTGGTAAGGAAGACCCCAAAAACCCCCTTGCCGACGAGAAGCTTTGCGAGCTTTTAAAACAGGAAATAGGGGTTGACATCGCCCGCCGAACCGTGGCGAAATATAGGACGGCATTGAATATTCCTTCTTCTTCCAAAAGAAAACAACGGTTTTAATGGTATTAAACAGAATGATGATTGCCCGGATAATTTGTGTTTTGCTTTGTTTTTTTAGTTTCGGTTTTCATGCCGCCGCCGCGCCGCTGAACGTGCGCGGGGCGATTTTAATGGATTTGGATTCTGTTAAGGTGCTGTATAAGCAAAATGAAAATAAGAAAATTCCGCCTGCTTCGCTTACGAAGATCATGACCATGTATTTGGTTTTTGATGCCATAAAAGCCAAAAAAATCAGCTTGGATACGAAAGTGAAAGTCAGCCGGAAGGCGGCGTGCACGGGCGGTTCGAGCATGCACCTGAAAAAGGGCGATATTGTCACGGTAAAACAGCTTTTGTACGGCATGGCTGTTGCAAGCGGCAATGACGCCTGCGTCGCCATTGCGGAACATATGGCAGGTTCCGAAAAAAAATTCGTACGGCTTATGAATGAAAAGGCAAGACGCCTTAAAATGAACCATACCGTTTTTAAAACCTGCAATGGATTGCCAGCGAAAGGGCAGTACACAACGGCGAACGACATGCTCGCCTTGAGCCGGAATTATATCATGACGCACCCCGAATGCCTGACGTATCATAATACGAAGCAATACGCCTACCGCGACTATGTATTGAGAAATAAAAATCCGCTGCTTGGCAGATACCAAGGGGCGGACGGGCTGAAAACCGGCTGGACGAGGGCTTCGGGTTACAATATCGTCAGCACGGTACGGCGCGGGGGCACAAGGCTTTTGGCTGTCATTTTAGGGGCGAACACCGATACCATACGGGCGAAGGAACTGAAAAAGCTCATGGACGCGGGGTTTGCCGTAAAATCTCATAAAGTCACTAAAATTTCCAAAGCCTTATAGCGATATGAGGCTTTTTTTCTTTGACGAAACCGTTTTATTTTGTTCCTCATTTTATCCCGTTTTTCAAAAACCGCTTAAGCGTTTTTTTTTTTTTTTCAGTATGAATGTTTTCAGATTTGCCCCCGTATCGGTTTGAACTGCTCTGTTTACAATATTGTAATTTTTGTTTTCCGCCGAAGAGTTCTTTTTCTTTTTGATAGTCATATTGCCAAGGAAAAGATGTTTATCGGTATGACTGAATTTTAATTTAAGAAGATAATGCTTGCTTATTCTTGTATAATGCAGTATTATTCATTTTTACAAAATTGTAAAAATGGTTGAGTCTTTTGGTTAAACAATTAATTTTGAGAGGTTTCGCATGAACCAGATTTTGGATCAACTTAATGTGTTGGTTTCAGATATCAACAGCATCCTTTGGGGACCGTATTGTCTGATTCCGATTTTAGTTGGTGCCGGCATTTATTTTACTTTGAAACTCAAATTCGTCCAGGTTAAACGCTTTTTCAAAGCTGTCCGCTATGGTTTCGGCGATATGTCCTTACAAGGGGAAAAGGCAGGCAAGGACGGCATGAGTTCGTTCCAGTCCCTGACAACCGCCGTGGCAGCACAAGTCGGCACGGGGAATATGGCAGGTGCGGCAACAGCTATCGCATGCGGCGGTCCAGGGTGCTATTTTCTGGATGTGGATTGCGGCTTTCTTCGGTATGGCGACCATTTTCGTCGAAGCTGTCCTCGCTCAAATTTATAAGACAAAAGACGACAGAGGGCACAGCGTCGGCGGTCCTGCTTACTACATTTCCAAAGGTTTGGGCAGCAAAGCGCTGGCAGGATTTTTTGCCGTAGCGATTATTTTGGCTCTTGGTTTTATCGGAAACATGGTGCAGGCAAACTCCATTGCTGATTCTTTCTATACAGCTTTTGGTGTTCCTCCCCTTGCCATTGGTTTACTTGTTGCGGCTTTCGTTGGTTTTATCTTCCTCGGCGGTGTTTCCCGTTTAGCCTATACCACGGAAAAAATGGTTCCTCTCATGGCTGTGCTTTATATCATCGGTGCCGTTATTGTTATGATTATCCATATTGACCAGCTTGTTCCTGCATTCAAGATGATTTTCATAGGCGCTTTTGACCCAATGGCTGCAACAGGCGGTGTTATTGGTGCAAGTGTAAAAGAAGCTATGCGTTATGGTGTTGCCCGCGGACTTTTCTCAAACGAAGCAGGTATGGGCTCAACGCCTCATGCGCACGCTATCGCAAAGGTTAAATATCCTGCCCAGCAAGGTTTGGTCGCCATTATCGGTGTTTTCTTCGATACCTTTGTCGTGCTCAATATGACGGCATTCGTCATTCTTATGACCGGCGCGCTTGGAACCGATCCGAATGCCGTGCCGCAGGGCATAGCTCTTACTCAAAAAGCCTTCACCATCGGGCTTGGACCTCTCGGCAGTACCTTTGTTGCCGTCTGTTTGTTCTTCTTCGCAGGTTCGACTATTTTGAGCTGGTCTTTCTTCGGTGAACAAAACATCAAGTATTTGTTCGGAACAAAGGCGGTTAGACCGTATAAGCTTGTTATCATCGTCTTTTTGGTCCTCGGCTCCGTGCTCAAGGTCGACCTTGTTTGGAACCTGGCGGACTTCTTCAACGGTATCATGGTGCTTCCGAACATTATTGCCTTGTTCGCCCTCGGCAAGTTCGTAAGCATGGCTCTTGACGAATTTAACCGCGAAGTGAAGTAATACCGTAAAAACATATTGGCAAAAAAAGCCGCCCGTCAAGCAGGCGGCTTTTTTTTGCGTAAATACGAAACGGAACGGTTTTGCCGAAGACACGGAGCAAATCCGTTGTCGGTGATTTACCTTGCTTTCATAAGAAAGGGGATATGTGCTGATTTTTGTGGAAGCGGGGCGAAACAGGAAGATTTGCAGACTGCGGGATCGGATGAATTTTGTATAGGCTTATATGCTGTATAAAATTTATACAGAAAGGCGGAAAAACTGTGCAAAGATTGTATAGGCGGCAGGGGCTGTGAGATGAGTTTGTAAAAAATATATTTTTATTTTATTGAATTTATTATATTTTAATTTTTACGTATGTTTGGCACGGTCCTTGCTGATAAACAGGTATCATATCAAAGTTCTGATTTGATATGTTTACATAGCTTATAAAGCAAGGGGAGTTCGGAACCCCTATAAAAACACCGTTTATATAAAACTCTCCTTTAAACTGCCTCCTTTTTTAGCCCTTTATTCCCCAAGATAAGGGGCTTTTTTCGTATGATTTTTTGTGCTTGCCAAATATTATAGAAATGATATTAACGTAACTGCAAAGAAAAAGGAAACAATATGTCAGAAAAGAAAAACAAGATAAAGCAAAATACGGAGCAAAACGGTGCGATCATTGTCGAAGGGGCAAGACAGCACAATTTGAAAAATATCAATGTGCGTATTCCGCGCAATGAACTTGTGGTTGTGTGCGGTCCTTCCGGGTCCGGCAAATCGACCCTTGCTTTTGATATTGTTTACGCAGAGGGGCAAAGGCGCTATGTGGAGTCTTTGTCCGCCTATGCCCGCCAGTTTTTGCCTAAAATGGATAAGCCCTTGGTGGATAAAATCGAGGGGCTTTCTCCCGCCATAAGTCTTGAGCAGCAGACCACGGGACGAAATCCGCGCTCGACTGTGGGCACGGTGACGGAAGTGTATGATTTTTTAAGGGTGTTTTTCGCGCGGCTCGGTTCGATGTATTGTGTGAAGTGCGGTACTCCCATTGAAGCCCGCGCCTCTGATGAAATCATCGCCGACATCATGGATTTGCCGCAAGGGTCACGGCTTGTTTTGCTTGCGCCGCTTGTGGAAATGCAAAAAGGCACGCATCAGGACAGGTTTAAAAAATTGAAAGCTGACGGTTTTGTGCGGGTGCGGGTGGCGACCCTTGGTGAAGAAAAGAAAATTTACACCCTCGATGAAGCACCTGAATTGGATAAGAATAAAAAGCACAGTATCGATTTGGTCATTGACAGGCTGGTTATCAAGGAAGACATGCGCACCCGTCTGGCTGATTCTGTGGAATTGGCTCTCAAATACGGTGAGGGGCGTATCATTGTGTCCTGCGAGGGCAGGGAAGACGTCGTCCATTCGACAGACAGCGTTTGCCCTAAATGCCACACGACAATGCCGGTTCCCTCTCCGCAGCTTTTTTCGTTCAACAGCCCGCAGGGGGCTTGCCCGCAGTGCGCAGGCATAGGCACTGTGGCGACGTTCGATTCCCAACTTATCGCGCCGGATGAAAGTCTGTCCCTTGCCGAGGGGGCATTGGCACCGTTTTCCAGCCCGTATACATGGAAACAAATAGAAAAACCTCTTGCGGAACTGGGCAGGCGGCATGGTTTCACGTTGAATACGCCTTTGAAAGATTTCAGCGAAGAAGCCAAAAAAGCCCTTTTCCATGGCGAAGCGGGGGGTGTGAACAGAACAGGAAGCCTGCGCCGGAATTTCATGGGCGGAACAAGCCTCAATCGGGCGCTGGACGAAAGCGCAAGCGGTAATGCCCACTGGTCCGGGGTGATGTATTTGCTGGAGCGTTTCATGGCGCATGGCGATGCATGGAGTGAAATTTTGTCGAAATACAGCTATGCGGTGGACTGTCCGCAGTGCAGGGGGGCAAGGCTGCGTCCGGAAGCGCTTTGCGTGAAAGTGGGCAAAGCCCATGTTAAAAATCCGGCGGCAGAATATAATATTTATGAATTTTGCAGTCTTTCCATTGCAAAGGCTTTGGCTTGGCTTGAAAGTTTGGAATTTACCGGCAGGCATGCGATCATTGCCGAACCTTTATTGAAGGAATTGACGCACCGTCTTTCTTTCATGCTCAATGTGGGGCTTGATTATCTTTCCCTCGCCCGTTCCATGATAACCCTTTCCGGCGGGGAGTCCCAGCGCATACGTCTTGCTTCCCAGCTCGGTTCCGGTTTGGTCGGGGTGACCTATGTTTTGGATGAACCGTCTATCGGTCTGCACCCCCGTGACAACGAGCGGCTTATTCAAACGCTGCGAAGCCTGCAAAACAGAGGCAATACGGTTTTGGTTGTGGAGCATGACGAAGCGACTATCCGCGAGGCGGATACCATTTTGGAACTGGGACCTGCTTCGGGGGCGAACGGCGGAGAACTTGTTTTTGCGGGAACTGTGCAGGAATTGTATAAAAATGCGCATTCGCTCACGGCAAAATATTTGCGCGGGGATATGAAAGTGCCCTATTCCCGATGAACGGCGCGAACCCAAAGAATTTTTAACCTTAAAAGGCGTCACAACCAATAATATCAAAAATATTGACTGTGCCGTTCCTTTAGGTTTGCTTACGTGTGTGACGGGCGTTTCCGGATCCGGCAAAAGCTCCCTTGTGATTGATACGCTGTATAAGCATATTGCCATGCACTGCGGGATTAAAGGTTGACCAGCCGGGGGAAGTGAAGAGGATTGTCAATATCGATAAAATCGAACGTGTCGTGTCCATTGACCAAAGCCCTATCGGCAGAACGCCCCGTTCCAACCCTGCAACCTATACGAAGATTTTTGATGAGATCCGCAATATTTTCGCCATGACGCAGGACGCGAAACGGCGCGGGTACAAGGCGGGACGGTTCAGTTTCAACGTTGCGGGCGGGCGCTGTGAAACGTGCAAAGGCGACGGACAGATCCGTGTCGAAATGCACTTTTTGCCTGATATTTTTGTGCAGTGCGATGTTTGCAAAGGTCAGCGTTTTAATCGGGAAACGCTGGAAGTCCGCTATAAGGATAAGAATATCGCCGAAGTGTTGGATATGACGGTAAGCGAAGCAAGGCAGTTTTTTGAAAATTATCCTTCTCTGGAAAGGCGGCTTGCCATGCTTGAAAGCGTGGGACTCGGTTATATCCGTTTAGGGCAGCCGGCAACGACGCTTTCAGGCGGAGAAGCGCAAAGGATAAAAATCTCCCGCGAGCTTGGCAAGCGTTCTTTGCCGAATACCGTATATATTCTGGATGAACCGACAACGGGGCTGCACATGCACGAAGTGGGCAAACTGGTGACGGTTTTGCACCAGCTGGTGGAGCGCGGGGCGAGCGTTGTCGTTATCGAGCATAACACGGATGTGATTTTGGCTTCCGATTATGTTATCGACATCGGTCCCGGAGGCGGCGAAAATGGCGGAACCATTATTTCGGAGGGCACGCCGGAGGCTATTATGGCGGACCCGGCTTCCGTGACAGGAAAATTCCTGGTAGAGGAACGGCGTATGCGCCGGAAATTTTCATAGGGATTTTTTATGATTAAATATCTTTTCGCAGACAGGGACGGAACGCTTATTCTCGATAAGCATTATCTTTCCGACCCCGCCCAAGTGGAACTTTTTCCGGGGGTGTCAAATTCCTTGAAATTGTTACGGGATAATGCTATTAAGATTTTTGTGGTAACAAACCAATCCGGAATTGGCAGAGGCTATTTTTCAGAAAATGATTTTTTTGCCTGCCAAGAGGCGCTGAAACAGCTCTTGCTTGAAAAGGGTGTGGAAATTTCCGATTACGCCTTTTGCCCCCATGCGCCGGAGGAAGAATGTTCCTGCCGCAAGCCCGCCCTCGGAATGTGGGAATACTTATCGCAAAAACATGGCATTTGCGCGGATGAATGCGCCATGGTCGGGGATAAGATGGAAGATGTCGTTTTTGGAATAAAAGCGGGTTTTGCGCTTTCCTGTTTGGTTTTGACCGGAAAAGGAGAACAGACGGCACGGAAATTTCATCTGCGAAGGAAAGGAGAACCTACGGGGTTTTCAAGTGAAGTTTTTGGAATAAAACAAGAAAAAACAAAATGTTATCTTGTTTCAACTTTGTCATCATTGAGTGATTTCATTATAAAAGACAGCAGAGATTAGTATGAACATATCGGAAAATTGCTATCAATGGCTTATGAATATGCATGATTTCAGTGCGGAAGAAGCGTTGTGGAATAAGCTTTCAGGTGAAGAACAAGCACAATTTGAGGCATTGAGAAAACAACATTCAGCCCGGCTTGCACAAATTAAAAAAATGGAAGAAGACAATCAGTATTTTTTAAGTGCTTTCAATGCCATTCCGCTGCCTGTCGCCATAAAAGACGCAAATGCGAAATTTTTGCTCGTAAACGAAGAATATAAGAAAGTCGTGCGTATGAACCAAACCGATTATCAAGGTTTGGACGTTACGCATTTGGCATATTTTTCCGATGAAGACAGGGAAGTTTTTTATGAAAACTGCAAATATGCCATTGACCAGTCCGCTATTGTCCAGCAGGAATTCAGCCTCGGACTTGATGATGAACAGAGGAATTATGTTTACTGGCTCTCCGGCTTTGAAACGGAAAGCCGTAAGAAAGGCTTGGTTTCCATTTATTATGACGCAACATTCTTTCAAAGCATTTTGAACAGATTGAATAAAAAAGTTGTCGATTTGGAGCAGGAACAGCAAAATATCATCAAAAACTCCGCGCTTGACCCTCTGACCGGTGCATATAACAGAAATGTTTTAGCCGGATTTTTAGAGGAAGCATTTAAGGAAGCAAGCGAAAAAGGAAGGGATTTTTGTTTATTGATGCTTGATATCGATTACTTTAAAGCGGTTAATGATACCTTCGGGCATTTGGTCGGCGATCAGGTTTTGCAGCTGCTTGTCATGCTTTTGCAAAAAACGCTGCGTGACAAAGATTATGTCGTGCGCTTCGGAGGCGAGGAATTTATCATTATTTTGCATAATACCGTTTTGGAAAATGCTTACCGTATCGCGGAGCGTATCCGGCATACTGTGGAAACGAATATGGTTACGCCGAACCATAAGCCGATTACCGTCAGTATCGGGCTTGTTTCCTACCGTGAGGGCGAGGGCGTAAAGGAATTGCTCCAGCGTGTCGATGAAAATCTTTACAGGGCGAAGACGGCAGGCCGCAATATGGTTGTTCCGCAGATGTGATTTAAAATTTATATGGCATGAAGAAAGAAAAAGGTACCTGAAACAGGTACCTTTTTTATGATGAATTGTTTTGTCAAATCAGCGGCGCGGAGGACGGGGAGGGCGCCCGTGGGGCGGACGCGGTTTGTGAGGGGGCGGCGGGCGGTGGTAACGTCTGCCATGCCAATACGGTTTGTAGTAGCCGAAAGGATAAAAAAAGCCGACGGATAAGGCGGGATAAACAGGATACGTCTTTTCGATAACCACGGTTTGTTTCGGTATGATTACTTCTTCGACAATTGTTTGTCCGTTTGTCACCGGTGCTGCGGTTATAACGCTGACACTTTCCGTTGTGGAGTAATAGTGTCTGGGCGGAGGAATAAAGCCCGTATTGAAACTCACACTGCTTACGCACCCGGAAAGCAGGCTGACACTAAGAAATACCAATAAAAATTTTTTCATTTTTGTTTCCTTGAATAAAAATTTTATTAAGGAAAGCTTGCTTGCATAACATAAATAAGTATAGGCTCATTGTTGTTTTTATGCAACTGATTTTGTTAAACAAAAACAGTGTTAAATAAGGATGTTATAAAAATGAGCGGAAGTATTGTTTGTCATTTTACTCCCAGAAACATACAGAAAATCATGTAAAAATAAATGGGATAGTGTGTGTTGTATCTTTTGGGGAGAAATTTTTTATGCTTAAAAAGCATATTAAACAAAAAAATTGCACTCTTTTCAGGGAGTGCAATTTTTTTAGTTTCATATTTTAGAGGATTCTGAAATCGCGGCTTGTGTTGGTTTCGTTGTCAATAACGTGAACGGAGCAAGCCATGCACGGGTCGAAGGAGTGAACGGTACGCAAGATTTCAACAGGACGTTTCGGATCAGCGATAGGCGTACCGATAAGGGATTCTTCAACAGCGCTCATATTTCCTTTTGCGTCGCGCGGTCCCAAGTTCCATGTTGAAGGCACGACAAGCTGGAAGTTTTTAATCACGCTGTCTTCAATGACGATCCAGTGTGAAAGACCGCCGCGCGGAGCATTGACAATGCCGACGCCTTTGGCTGCAGCAGGAACTTCAGTGTCAATGCAGATTTTCGTATCGCCTTTGGCAAGGTTTTTCTTGAGCTCTTCAAGCCAAACTTTTACTTGGCGGGTAACGATGAGGCATTCGGAAGCGCGGGCTGCGGTTCTGCCAAGGGTTGAGAAGAGGTCAGCAGGCTTAAGACCAAGAGCGTTCAAAACAAAATCAATGGTTTCTTTTGTTTCTTTGTGTCCTTGCGCATAGGCTACAACCATGCTTGCCAAAGGTCCGGTTTCGATGACCAAGCCGTCGTACCGTGGGGCTTTGAGCCATGAATAACGGTCTGTGTCGCCGATTTTCGTGAATTTCGGTTTGGTTTCGCCTTCGTACGGATGGCGCGCCTTGTCGCCTTCATACCAGCTATGGCGTACGTGTTCGTCGATTTTGCTGAAATCAATGTCGTATACTTTGCTCAAGTCGCGGTTTTTCACAAGACCGGGTTTGAACCAGCGGCTGTTTAAATCACGTTCTTTGCCCGGAGCCGGAAATTCGCCGAAAGACAAATAGTTTACCGCGCCGCCGCCGAATTGCGCCCAATCTTTGTATGCGCCGCCTACGAGAAGAACATCGGGGATAAGGGTATTTTCAATGAAAGTAAGGGTTTCATTATAAAGTTCTTCAAATTGTTTGAGAGGTTCTTTTCCAAGGCTGTTGTAGCAAGTCACACCGCCGGCAATAAGGGTTTGCGGATGAGGGTTTTTAGAACCGAAAATAGCCATTGCTCGTGCGACTTTCACCTGGATTTTAAGCGCTGCGAGGTAGTGGGCGACAGCAAGCAGGTTTTGTTCCGGAGTGAGATAGTAGGATGGGTGACCGCCTAAGAAATATGCATTGCTGAAAGGTCCTAATTGTCCGCTTTGCACAAGTTTGCTTACTCTGTCTTTTACTTCCTGCAATTCTTTTTGGGAAGTCGGTTTTTTAGACACGGATTTTGCAAGTTCGGCTGTTTTTGCGACATCGGCGGTTGTTGCGGAAGCGACATCGACAAAGTCCAAAGCGTGCAGGTGGTAGAAATGCACGATATGGTCGTGGGCGAAAAGCATGCCGAGCATGATGTTGCGGATGTGGGTGGCGTTTGCGGGAATTTCAATGCCCATTGCATCTTCCAGAGCACGGGTGGAAGCCAAAGCGTGGGTATAGGTACAAACGCCGCAGGTTCTTTGGGTGAAGTGCTGAGCATCACGAGGATCTCTGCCAACCAAAATATTTTCAAGACCGCGGAAAAGTGTACCGCAGCTTCTTGCTTCGCTGACAACACCGTCTTTTACTTCAACTTCAATGCGAAGGTGACCTTCAATACGGGTGAGTGGATCAACAACAACCGGTCCACTGTAATTACTTTTTGGAGTTACTTGACTCATATATCAGCTCTCTTTAATAATAACGTTATGCCATTTGGCGTAAAAATTTTTGATAAGGATTATGCTTCATAGAATGGAGATAAGCTGTCCCAGAAATCCGGTTCGCTGCAGCCGATGCATGGGTGCCCGCCTTTGACCGGCCAGCTCACTTCGTTAAAAAGGACTTTCGGGCAGTTGTTGTAAGTGCTTGGACCTTTGCAGCCAAGCTCGTACAGACACCAGCCGTTTTTGGCTTCTTCGGAATCAAAGGAAGGGGCAAATTCGCCGGCTTCAAAGTGAGGCAGGCGTTCGCATTGGTCGTGGACGGTTTCGCCAAAGAACATAAGAGGGCGGTTGTTGTCGTCAAGTTCGACTTCTTTTCCTTGCAGAAGTGCTACCAATGCGCCTACCATGTTGAGCGGATTTGGCGGACAGCCTGCAATGTTGATTGCATTGACGCCAAATTCGCCGTAACAATCATTGAGGCCTTTCGCTCCGGTTGGGTTTGGTGCTGCGGCTTGCACACCGCCGAAAGCGGCGCATGTGCCGATAGCGACGACAGCTTTCGCTTTTGTGAGGATTTTTTTGCAGTTGTCATACATGGTGTGCCCTGCAATAGTACCGAAAGTACCGTCGTGAGCAGTAGGAATAGCACCTTCAACTAAACAGATGAAACCGTCGGGGTGATTGATAGCTTCTTCAAGGGATTTTTCAGCCATTTCACCGGAAGCTTGCATAAGGGTTTCGTGGTATTCAAGGGAAATGGTGTCAAATAAAATCGCGTCGAGCAAAGGTTGATAGGTACGAAGCAATGCTTCGGAACAACCGGTGCATTCTGCGTTGTGAAGATAAACAACGACAGGACGTTTGCCTTGGGTAAGAGCTTTTGCGATGGATGGCGCCATGGATGGGGCGAGTCCCATCGCTACGGCGACAGCGGAACAGAATTTAAGAAAATCGCGGCGGGAAACGCCATTTTGTTCAAGACGTTCTTCAACTCCGTCTTTTCCGAGTCCGATGGAGAAACGCATAAATAGCCTCCGTATAAGTTTTATGAAAAGGAAAGAAGTAAAACTTCTTAAATAGTTATTGTATGACCTTACTTTTAAAAACGGATTGCGTCAAGAAGTTAGGGCTTTATTTTGTCTTTTATTGAAACTGAATGAAATATGAGCAAGAAAAACTTTTTTTCACAATTCTGATGTATGCATTATCAAGTGAAATTTACTTTTGCATTTTTTTTAAATTCATTATATGAAGAAACGGTATTTTTCTTTTGGAGGATGTATGAAAAAAATAACGTGGTTTGCGTTTTTGGGGCTATGTTTATTCGCTTGGACCGGAGCGGCGTTTGCCGAAAATATCAAGATCGGTTTGATGTGTCCCCTTACCGGCGGCTGGACAAGCGAAGGCAAGGACATGGAACGCATTGTCAGCTTATTGGCTGAAGAAGTGAATAAAAACGGCGGAATTAACGGAAAACAGATTGAACTTGTCATCGAAGACGATGCCGGCGACCCGAGAAGCGCCGCTTTAGCCGCGCAGAAACTGGCTTCCAATGAAGTTGTCGCCGTAATCGGCACGTATGGTTCCGCCGTGACGGAAGCTACCCAAAATATTTATGACGAATCGGAAATTTTGCAGATAGGCACAGGTTCTACCAGCGTCCGCCTTACGGAAAAAGGGCTCGATTATTTCTTCAGAACATGTCCCCGTGATGATGAGCAAGGCATTGTCGCCGCGCGCTATATTCAAAAGCTCGGCTATAAGAATGTCGCCATTGTGCATGACAATTCTTCCTATTCCAGCGGCTTGGCGGAAGAAAGCCGCGCCGAACTTGAAAAACTCGGTATCAATGTTGTTTTTTACGACGCCCTCACGCCGAAAGAAAGGGATTATTCTCCGATTTTAACCAAAATCAAAGCCGTAAATCCGGACCTTATTTTCTTTACCGCCTATTATCCGGAAGCGGGCTTGCTGCTCCGTCAAAAATCGGAAATGGGCTGGGATGTGCCCATGATCGGCGGCGACGCTGTCAATAATCTCGACCTTCTGAAGATTGCGGGAAAATCCGCTGAAGGCTTTTTGTTCGTAAGTCCTCCGGTTCTGAAAGACTTCAGCACGGAACAAGGCAAAGCTTTTCTTAATACGTATAAAGCCAAATATGACGATACGCTGCCCCAATCCGTTTGGGCTGTTTTGGCGGGGGACGCGTTCAATGTTCTGGTGGAAGCGCTGAAAAATACGGAACCTGACGCCGAAGCGCTTTCTGCATACTTGAAAAATGATTTGGGCGAATATGAAGGTATTACGGGAACGTTCGGTTTCAACCAAAAGGGCGACCGTGTCGGTCCTTTGTACAGATTGTATGAAGTGGATAAAAACGGAAATTTCGTGATCAAAGAATAATCATATTGTGATTACAGTATATTGAAATAAAAAAGGGCATAGGGATATGCTCTTTTTTATTGCTTTTTTAAAAAAGAAAACATGCCCGAATCAATTCCAAATCAATTTCAAGGCATGTTTTTTATGTGTCAATAACAGTTAGGCAACGGTTAGCCGTTGTTTTCAGTCAAGTTTGCGGGGCGGATGGTAAGAACCGGAATTTTTGATTGGGTGACGACTTTTTCTGCGACGGAACCGAATAAAATTCTGTCAATGCCTTTGCGTCCGTGCGTACCCATAACGATGATGTCCGCATTGTATTTGTCAGCTGCCGCAAGGATTTCTTCCGTGGCGTACCCGACAACCACATCGGCTTCGACTTCAACGCCTTCAAAATGTTTCGCTACAAATTCAGCCATGCTGTTTTCCGCACCGGTGACGATTTCGCCGACAAAGCCGTCAATAGTGCTGGGCGCCACATGAAAGCCGGTATATTGGGTCATGGTCGGAGCGACATACATTGCATAAATCTTTGCGCCGGATAATTTTGCAAGCATGGAGGCTTCTTCTGCCACAACTTGGCTGTGTTCCGATAAATCCAATGCACATAAAATAGTTTTTAATGATGGCATAATGCACCTCTTTTCATAGATTTTGTTTCATCATACTCTTTGCGGCGGCTCTTGTCAATAAACACGGGGCAAGAGCCGGGCAAGCATCACAAATCTCCTTTTGCGTCAAGATAAACGCTTACTATGTCTTCCGTGCCGTTCGTTTCGCTTTCAAGCTGCGCTTCGCGCATAAGGCGTCCGATATACTGGAGCTGGCGCCTTTTCGCTTCTTTGCTTTTCAGTTTTCTGTATTCTGCGAAGGCATGTTCCAAATCTTCGGTAAGGGGCAACAGGGCGAGCTTGGCGGGAGCCAAACCGGCAAGTTCCTCGCCTAGTTTTTGCAGTTCCGTGCTGTCCCGCTTTTTTTGCGAGCGGCTGATACGGTTTTCATCGCCGCTTGTGTTTTCCTGATATTGATAGCGGTTTTTTTTAGCCATTATTGTTTCCGTCCGTTTTTATTGAATTCCATTTCAAAATTGCGCAATTCCTCCGCTTCCAGATTTTCCAGCTTTTCGGCAAGCCAGCCTAAAAGTGCCCGTGCCGTGTGCCGGTTGATTAAGACTTTCGCGTTGATTTTGCGTGTGACAATTCGGGTGTCTTCTTCCGTAAGGGTTATTTCCGGTCCGAACGAACCGTCTGGTTTGAGATAGCGTTCGGAATTTGTGGGAATTTTATCTTGTTCGGTATAAAAATTGATTTCAATTTCCCCTTGGGGGTTGATTCCCCCCCAAACGCCATGGGCGTATTGCATAGCGAGATTGCTTTCTTCCTGATATTCATAGCGGATTTTATTCGGCAGCTGCGATTTGTTCATTTTGTTTTTCATAAAAACCTCATGTAAGTTTTCGCTCTTGCATTTTTGCATTTTACTTTGCATGACAAAGAATGTAAAGGCATATAAATTATGTGTTTGACACCTCGCATAAAGCGTATATACTGTTTTCATACTTTATCTATGAGGATTATATGGCGAATTACACAAAAGAAGTGCTCAAGGTCCAGCCTTATTTCGATATGGAAGCCGTCATGGCTCTTTTGCAGGAAACCCGGCTCGGCGGACAGGTTCTGGAAGATATGGTGCATACTTTCGAACGTGTGGCGAAAGAGCTGAACAGCGTTGTTTTAAAAACGGAAAAAGGCGATTATCTGGTTGTTTGGCTGAATGAAAAAGCGGAACAGGAAGCGGATGAGCTTTTTGCGAAAGACCCTGAAAAAGGGTTCCGTTTCAACTGTATCGGGCAAAGCATCATTATGAACGCCGTGTATCAAATCTTGCCCGAAGTGGAACAAGCGGGCTGTGCCCCCTGCCCCGTTCCCAACGAAAGCATTGCGGAAGCTTTGAAAGCGGAAAATATTCCTTATCTTGACGGTGAGCCTACTTTGGTACGCCGTTTCAGCGTTTTGACTTCTCTGCCTTTCAGAGGGGCTTGCGAAATTTGCTATTTGCGTGAAGCTTGTCCGAAAGCGAACGGGCAAAGCGATAATTTCCATTCCGTCGAATTGCCCGGTTATCAAGAATAGCTGCGATTTTTTCAGCCGGTACGTTTGAACATATCTGCATAAGGGAAATGGTTATGGAAAAAAAGACAGGTTTTTTTTATGGAATAGTGCATATCTTTTACGCGCTCAGTTACTCCTTACAGGGCATTTTGACGGGCTTGCGGGTGAGCGTCGCCATACGGCAGGAATGTTTCATATTGGTTCTTTTGGGCTTTTTAGGGTGGTATACGGATAAATATTGGTTTTTAACCTCAATATCCGTTGCCGGATGGCTTTTGGTCATTGTGGCTGAACTTTTTAATTCCGCCATTGAAGAAGCTCTCGATTTAATTACCCATGAATATTCGGTACGGGTGAAAGCCGCCAAGGATATGGGGTCCGCCGCCGTTTTTATTCTGATTATGATCAATATTTACGGACAGGCGCTTATTTACGCTCCGGAATTGTATCAGCTGATTAATTACGCAAAAACATATTTGAATAAGTAGGATTGGAAATGCAAAATCATTTACGCCTTTTAACTCCAGGACCCACGGCGATTCCGGACAGAGTGCGCCTTGCGATGGCTATGCCCATGATACATCACAGGAAGCCTGAATTCAAAGCTGTCTTGGAAGAAACACGGTTTTATCTTAAAAAACTTTTCGGCACGGAGCAAGAAGTTTTGCCCTTGGCAAGTTCCGGGACGGGAGCGATGACCGCGGCTGTCATCAATTTATTCAGCCGTGGTGAAAAAATCCTTGTGGCGCAAGCGGGAAAATTCGGGGAGCGCTGGCGTTCCATCGCACAGGTGCAGGGCTTGGAAATCGTTGAAATTGCGAAGCCTTGGGGAGAGGCGGTTTTAGCTGAAGATATTGAAGCGGTTTTGAAACAGCATGCCGATATAAAAGGTGTTTGCATTCAAATTTGCGAAACCTCCACGGGGGTTATGCACCCTATTCATGAAATTGCGAAAATAACGCGGAAATATGATGTCTTGCTTGTTGCCGACGGTATTTCGTCCGTGGGAATTTCTCCTGCGCCTATGGACGAATGGGGGATTGACGTTCTTTTAACCGGTTCGCAGAAAGGGCTTATGGTGCCGGCAGGTCTTTCGCTGCTTGCTTTTTCGGAAAAAGCATGGAAAAAAGCCGAACAAACGGAAACAAGCTGTTTTTATTTCAATTTGAAAGCGGAACTTAAGAACGTGTTGAAAAATCAAACCAATTTCAGTTCTCCGGTTTCGCTAATTGTGGGCTTGAAAGAAGCTCTTGCCATGATTTTTGAGGATTCAGGACACGGGGGCTGCGGAGGCTTGGACGCTCTTTATCAAAAGCACTTCGCCCTTGCGCAGATGACCAGAGCGGGAATAAAAGCCATGGGGCTCGAGCCCTTTGCGAAAACGCATTACGCATGGGGACTCACTTCCGTTGCAATGCCTCAGAACGTTTCAGGCAGCGAACTGGTCGGTCTTGCGGCGAAAGAAACAGGCGTGGTTATCGCAGCAGGGCAGGAGCCTATGAAAGATGAGATGATACGCCTCGCCCACATGGGACATGTGGATTTTGGGGATATGCTTGCCGGGCTTTATGCCGTTGCGAGAAGTTTGCCTCAAAAACCTGCTGCTTTTGATAACGCTTATATGAGCATAGCCATGCAGGCGTATGAGAATGCTCCGGCATATCCGAAAAATGGTGTCGCAGGCGCATAATCGGTGCGGTATGAAAATTTTTTGGATTTTTGTTTTTATTTTGCTCTTTGGACAGGAAATATCGGCCGAAGAGCCTTCTTTTTATGAAGAATTCGACCCGCAGTCGGCATTGGAAGAAGAAAGCCGTGCGGAACATGCTAAACAGCCTGCCGCAGAAAACACTGCAGAGCAAAGCCCGGCGGATTTTCAGGAAGATTTTTTCCTCACGGATGAAAAACACGCTCATTTTACAGCCGATAACGAACAATACGCTTTAGCCGATTCCATGCTTAATCAGACATGGCGGATTTTAGTGAGGAAATCGGATAAAAAAGCGTACGGCAAACTTTGGCAGGGACATAAGATTTGGCTTGAAAGCGGCAGGAATGACGTTGCGAATACGTTTAAAGAGCAAGTGCCCGCCATTCCGGAAGACCATGCCTTTATGCTCGCAACAGTGGCGAAAACACAGGAATTAGCCCAAAAAATTTGGCATGAGCCGGTGCTCGGACGTTATGTCAAAGGGGAAACCTTTGTTACGCTGACCGAGGAAGATGAAAAGGTTTTTCTGCAGGGTTACGGCACTGTTCCTTTATTTATGGGAAAGAGCGCCGAAGCCGATGTTTCGGACGAAAAAGATGCCGCACAGCGGGGCGCCGGAGCGAAACCGCAGGAAAGCGCGGTCAGCAATGCGAAATTGGAGCAGGAAAAAACGCTTGCTGAAAAAAATGCGGTGAATGCGGAAAACAGGAAAAATGAACCCTTAGCAAACACAAAAACAATGCCTCAGCTTTTTTTTCGCGCTGAGCTTCCGGAAGACGGAAAACTGTGGCTTGCCCTTTCGACCGTGAACGGGCAGAAGCTGTATTTGCTCACTATGCAGGACAGCCTTTGCATAGTTCATGCGCCTGCCCTTTTTCCTCTTGATTTCAATGGCGTTTTCGCAAGAAAATAAGTTGCCGTGCTGAACGGATAAAAACATGGTTTCCGATTTACATCATTTTGCGCCATGTCCCGTTCATCGGTTTTGTTTTGTCCGATGGACGGGGCATGGCGCGGATACATGTTTATCGGGATACCCGTTTTTTTTTTTTTTTTATGAAGGCGTATTGCTTTTCCGCCATGCAAGGGCGGCGAGAAAGGCATGGATTACTGAAACGCCGGCTAAGGCGGTTATGCCTGAAGCGTCCTTATCCGGCAGAACTTCCACGAGGTCCATGGCTGCCACGTCGATTGTTTTGCAGATTTTTCGGACCATGCAGAGGGCTTGCCGTGTTGAAAAGCCTTCCACTTCCGGGGTGCCTGTTCCCGGGGCGTATGAAGCGTCAAGAAAATCAATGTCAAAGGTTAAAAAAACAGGGCTTCCTTGCAGCCGCGCAATGACTTCGGCGATAATTGCATCACAGCCCCTGTTGTGGAGTTCGTCGCCCAGGACGATCCGCAAGCCTTTGTTTTTGGGATAATCCAAGATATGCTTGTCGTAAAGAGGTCCGCGTATGCCGATTTGTATGGATTTTTCCGGAATGATCAATCCTTCGTTGAGGGCATGGTAGAAAGGCGAGCCGTGGTTATAGGGTTTTCCGAAATATTCCGGAACGGTATCGCTGTGGGCGTCGAAATGGAGCAGTGCCGCAGGTCCTTTCGCTTCATGAAAAGCCCTCAGTTCCGCAAGGGTTATGCTGTGGTCGCCGCCTAGGACAACGGGAACGGTGTTTTCCTTGTAAAAGGGAAATAAGTGTTCCTGAATCTTGTCGAGGCTTTCCGCGGTGTATCCCGGAATTGTCGGGCAGTCGCCATAATCGGCGATTGTCAAATGTTCCAAAATATCCACATCCACGACGGGGCAATAGGGTTTGAGAATAAGGGAAGCTTCGCGCAGGGCGGCAGGTCCGAATCTTGTTCCCGGTCTGAACGAGGTTGCCGTATCGAAAGGTACCCCGATGACGGAAACGTCCGCTTTTTGTCCGTCTGCCGCCTGAGGCAGGCGCATGAAGGTTCTAATGCCGGAAAATCTTGGTATTTCTAGTGAATTTACAGTCATCATATTCAATCCTTTTTTATCCGAAAATCAAGTCGGGAAGCCAAAGCACAAGCTGCGGGAACAAAATTAAAAGAACGAGAAGAAGCCCTTGCAGGAAAATGAACGGAACAGCGCCCCAATAAATGTCTTTCAGGGTGACTTCTTTCGGCGCCACCGCCCGCATGTAAAATAAGTTGAGCCCGTACGGCGGCGTGATATACGCCATTTGCATATTGACAACAAATAAAATGCCGAACCATACGGGGTCAAAACCCAAACCGATGATGATAGGGATATAAATGGGCATGCACATGAATAAAATGGCGATGTCGTCCATGAACATTCCTAAGATGAAAAACGAGATCTGGATAAGCGCCATGACGACAATGGGATTGGGGTCAAGTCCGAGGACAAGGGATTTGATCATTGTTGTCGCGCCAAGTCCGGTGTAAACTTTGCTGAAAATCAATGCCGCTATGATAAGGTATGCCGCAAAACCGCAAATAGCGAATGTTTGCCTGCAGCTGGCTTTGAGCATTTCCAAATTCAGGCGTTTTTTGATTGCGGCGCAGACAAGGGAGCCTGCCGCGCCGATGGCGGCTGCTTCTGTCGGAGAAGCCAAGCCCATGAAGATAGTGCCCAAGATAGAGAAAATAAGGGTTAATGGAAGCGCAAGTTCAAGAAGGGCTTTGGCTTTGATTTTGGTGCAGACGGGTTCCTCGGTTTCCATGGCGGGAGCATAATCCGGCTTGAGCCATGCGAGGATGACGATATAAAGGATATAAATCAGCGAAAGCAAAATTCCAGGAACAATACCGCCTGCAAAAAGCTTTCCGACCGAAACGCCGCTGATGAAGGCATACATGACCATCATCATGCTGGGAGGAATTAAAAAGCCCAATGCGCCGCCCGCCTGTACGATGCCTACAGCCAGTGATTTGTCATATTTTTTTTGGAGCATGGCAGGAACGGCGATAACGCCCATGGAGAGTACCGTCGCGGAACTTACTCCGAGCATGGCAGCCATCAATGCGCATAAAAGCATTGTTCCTATGCCCAATGCGCCGCGGAGCCTGCCCGAACACAAATGGACGGTGTCGAACAAATCCCTGCCTATTTTTGATTCATGAAGGACGAAGCCCATGAAAATAAAGAGCGGTACGGCGCTCAGGATAAGGTTGTTCATGAGGTCGACAGTTGCAAAATAAACGATGTCCAGCGCTTCAAAGCCCCAAAGGAAAATTGCGGCAAGAGAGCCGACTGCACCGAGGCAGTAAACAATAGGCAGACCTGTTGCCATTAAAAGCAGCATGGAAAGAAACATGTATGCGGTGGTCGAATACGCGTCTATCATAATTCCTCCCCGGTTATCGCAAGGTATGCGTTGCGGATGAAGTCGGAAACCGTTTGCGCGAAAGTCAGCACATAGGCTATGGGGATGAGGGCTTTCCAATGATAAATGGGCTGACCCCACGCGGATGTCGACACTTCTTTCAATTCCCATGATTCCATTGCGTATTTAAAGGTTAAAGAAATTATGCTGACGAAAAACGCCATGGTGAAAACATAGGTGAGGCAATGCACGGCGGCTTGCGTTCTGGGTTTCCATTTTGAAGAAAACAAATCGACGCCTACCTGCACTTTTTCATAAACAGAGCAAGGTCCCGAATAAATCATATAGATACCGAAAATCATGGAACTCAGTTCCGCCCCCCAAACCGTCGGGGAATGGAACGCATAGCGCATGACCACCTCAAAAAGCATGATGCCGATCAATGGAAGAATGAGCCACATTGTGAACGATGTGATAAAACGGTTCGTTTTATCAATGCATTCCACAATTCTTTTTATTGTCATCATAATACGTCCTTTTCCGCTGATGTTGCAAAAAAGTCAGGGCGGCTTGCCGCCCTGAGCCCTCATGGTTAGAGTCTTCCTTTTTCTTTGGCGAACTGTTTCAAAATTTCTACGCCTTTCGCAAATTCAGGAGAGCGTTTCGCTTCCTCGTCCCATACTTTGATTGCGGCTTGGAGGATTTCTTTTTGGTCTTCCGCGGAGAAAGACGTTGTCTTGTCTTTGAACGTGGTTCCGATAACGCGCATGCTTTCGTTCGCCGTGAAGAAATAGTAATCGTTTACGGCGCAGTCGGCGGCGGCTCTGAAAATGGCTTTAATATCGTCAGGGAAAGAATCCCAAAGTTTTTTATTGATGATCAGCGTGTCGGTGATCGGGTCGATGAGCGGCGTCACATTGATATATCGGGCGACTTCGTAGTATTTGGTTTCCTCGTATTCAAAAGCGTTTCCGTAAAGGACTCCGTCAATCTGCCCTGTTGAGAGAGCCATATAGATATCTTCCACAGGAAGGTTCACACAGCTTACGCCCAAATTGGTGAGCATTTTTGCGGCTGCTCCCACCGCCCTGATTTTTAATTTTCTCAGTTCATCAAGGGAACTGACCGGGGTTTGGGTCAGGAGCTGGTATGCGGAAGCTCTGGTCGGCCCGAGATACACGACTCCGGCATTTTCATACTGCTTTTCAAAAATTTCTTTCAATCCTCTGTGCTTATAGAGGATTTGCGCTTCCGTGGCGTCCATCCAAGCCATCGGAAGTCCGGATTCCAACGTGCCTGTTTTCATTTCCGCAAAATGGTGGCCCATGCCGTGTCCGATATCGATCATGCCTGTTTTAACGGATTTCAGGATATTGCCGGAGCCGACAAGTTCTCCGCCGGAGAAAATTTGGATGTCGACCCTGCCGTTTGACATGGCTTTTACATTATCCGCAAAGCCTTGGGCTATTTGCAGGGTTGTCGCCGGATAATATGTCTGTAATTTAAGGTTGTAGTCAGCGGCTTGGGAAATACCGGCGGACAGCAAAACCGCGGCGCATGCCGCCAATGCTTGTTTCAACAATTTCTTCATACGTTCCTCCATTAAAAACAAAGAAAATGTTTTATGTTGTTTCAACTGATATATCAGTTAACTTATCTATATAAAAATTTTTAAAAAAAGAAAAGCCTTTTTTAAAAAATTCTGTGATTTTGTTTGCGAAATAAATATAACCTCTTATAATTATATATTTTTCTGAAAGATAAATTGTATTTTTGTTGTTGACTTGATGTTTTATTTGATATACATATGAAAAGCATAATGATAAAAGGAAGATATATGATACAGCCAATTCATTCCGAAGGGTCCGCACGTGAAAAAGTTTATGAGTATTTGCTGAAACAAATGCGTGACGGCGTGCTTCTTCCCGGAAGCACATTGAATTTGAAAGATATCAGCAAGAAGCTCGCCATGAGCAACACCCCTTTGAGAGATTCGCTCATCAAGCTGGAAGCGGAAGGTTTTCTGACCATTTATCCGCGCAGCAAAGTTGTGATCAACTCCTTGGAATATGAGGATTTTCCTTTTTTATACAGCACCATCGGCACTCTTGAAGCGCTGCTTATAACGAGCTCTCTCCATTTTTACACAGCGGAACATTTGGAATATCTTTATCAAAAAAATGAAGAGATGAAAAATGCCTTGGATGAGGATGACATGGTTGTTTATGACAAATGCCATTATGAATTTCATGATATTTTTACCGAACTTGGCAAAAATGTTTTCGCCGAACGCATTATCACGCCCATAAAAAACAGGCTTTGGGATTTTCCCCGCAAGAACTTCATTAAGGAATGGTATCAAAACGCCATTAAGGAACATGAGCAGATTGTCGACTCCATAAAAGAAAAGAATGTTGCGAAGCTTGAATACATTATCAAGCAGATCCACTGGGGAATTGATTATAATTTGCATTATGTCAGAAAAGCCTACGGCGTTTCAAAAAAGTGAATGAACAACGGTATTGCGGAAAAATTCATTGTCTTTTCGGGAATGCGGGGTAGAAAGTGTTTTAGATTTTATCTGATATATTAGTTGATGTAGATTTTTTGTGATACTTATGGAAAATAAAAAAATTCTTCTTAATAATGTTTTAACTTTTTCGTGTGAAATGTTCGGATGATAGTAAATAAGGATTTACTTTTGCATTGTGAACGGGTGGAAATTATATTTGTTTGCGACGTAAAAAACTTTTGTATAGACTAAGTTTTCCGCTGTTTTTATAAGATGTTAATTGTGTTTTTATGTAAAAATAAATTTTTTAATTGTTATAAGGTATTATTGCATAATTTTAGAACATATTTATTTTATCAACAATAACATTTATGCTATTATAATAGGCGAAGTTGGAATTAGTGTCTACTTTTTCTATTAACATATCTTTTTTTTTTAAAAAAATTTTCTTTTTTTCTTATTCGTCCTTTTTTTTTGAAAATGTCTACTTTTATTTTTCTGTAACATGTTGACTGAATTATATATTATGCTATTTTAAAGAAAAAATAGAGAGGGCGGATATATGCGAAAAATAGTTTTTCTTCTTTTTATGTTTTTATCAGGATGTGCGGTATCCAAAACAATGATAGGTCCCGATGGCAAGGAACTTCATCATATTAATTGTTCTGGTTCTATGATAAGCTGGGCAGAGTGTTATCAGGAAGCAGGAAAAATCTGTCCGCAAGGTTATATTGTGCAAAATGTTATAGGGCAAAATCAGGGAACAACTGCAACATTTAATCAATTTGGCTTTTTTGCAAGTCCAATATTGATAAGGGAACTTTTTATAACTTGTGAAGAAAAAAAGATAGTTGAAGAGGAAGAAAAGGCGTATGATACAAGTAAATAATACTATAAATAGAGAAGAAAAAATCAAGCTTTCATTAACATATACTGAAATTCAAAAATTAGAAAAACTAAAAAATCTCACTCAAATCAAGGGAAAGCGTGGGGCTTTGCATTATTTGTTGCATGAAAGATATACAACGGAAAAAGTAGATTATGAAAAAGAATTCATAGAAAAAGTTGCAGATTTTTCTAATAAAAAAATTTCTGTTGAGGAATTTGACTTATTTATCAGTGAAATTGCGAAAAATAAAAAAAGTCAAATGATATTATTCTTTGATAGTTTATTATATCAACATCCAACAGCTGAAATAGTAAGAAAGAGTTATAGTATTTCAAAGCAAGATAAAAAAATATTAGATGATATTGTTTCAAGTTTGAAAGAAAATAATATTTCTAAAAGAAATGTTACGCAATCAACAGTGATACGACTGCTTTTACAAGGTTTTGAAGTTTGTCAAGCGATGTCAAGTGCTGAATGTATAGAAAAATTAACTACATTTCAAGAAAAATTAACTGAGTTAATAAATATATATGGTCGGGCTGAGTTTGATTGTTTAATTTCTGAAATTGTTAAAAAATATTCTGATATAAGTAATGAGTTTGAAATACATGTCAGTTATATTGCACAATTATATGAGATTAATACTTATGTGATTGATTTTATAAACAAAATCCAACAAAAAGAAGGAAAATAAAAATGAATAAAAATAATATTAATGGATTTATTGCTCAAGTAAATTTGTTATCTGAAAAAGAAAAAAAAGAATTTATTAACCAGATAAAAAACATAGAAGAAAAAAAAATTATGTTAAAAAATAGTAAGGTGATGTTGTTACAAAAATATTTAAATTTTGAAACAGATGAATTAACGAAGTCAAAGCCATTAAAATTGATAATAAATGGTGCCGAACAAAATAGAACTGGTTCATCATGGAAAGAATTTATGATACATTGTATAAAATATTTTATTAAGCAGGGTGATATCAAAAAAGACTTTGCACCCGTTAGTTCAAAAAGTGGAAAACAAATATTAATTTCAAATTTATTAATAGGAAATCAAGATAATAAAAATCATAAGTTTGATGAGGTGACACCTTTTTGTTATATTGATACAAAATATAATGTTAAATCTCAATTGCAAAATTTGATAACAATAATGCAATGTTTTTGTATTGAGCAAGATTATAAAATTGAATTGTCAATTTATTGGAAGAAATAGTTTTAAGGTTTAGAAAACAAAAAGGAGGAGGTATGCTCTTATTGAGTACACTGGGAAATTGGTTTCCAAGAGTTTGGGAAAAGGATAGGCATAAAATGGTAACGTATTTTAAAACAGGGTACAAGGAGAATAGGGAAATAATGCAAAATTTTAATACTCATTATTCAAGTTCAAATCCGCAATATGCATTTGCAAGATATTGCGAGTATAATGGGAGAAATAAACCGTATAAAATACCTGCACAAGATTATTTGCCGTCTATTGTCTGCATATATGAAATGGGAGTGGCAGAACATATTGTAAAAAAAGGTTTTGATTTGGAAACAGCCCAGTCCGTCCTTTTTAAAGTGACTGAAAGAGAAATTATCAATATGGTTAATGCCATAGAAACAGCTTCGTTAATGCATACTGTTAATTCACCGGTATTGGATGAATATTTTGATGCGAAACTTAAAAGAATGTGAATAAAAAACGGCTTGGAATACTTTCAAGCTGCTTTTGCGGATATTCTTTAGAACGGCTTTTCAGCTTGCAAGAGATGTGTTTTATTTTTTATCGGCATGATGAATTTAATATTGTTATCGATATGAATAGTACAATATTTCTGCATATCGGATTAATCATTCTTGGGTTCATTCCAATTTTTGCAAACATCTATCCATGCCGTCATTTGGGCATATTGTTCAAGTTCCGGGATGGTCAGTTCGATAGCGCTGTTATCACTTCCGCAAGCGGGAAAAACGGTTTGAAAGCGTTTTAATGATTCATCAAGGTAAACGTCAATATTTTCATTGACAGCAAAAGGGCAAACGCCTCCGGCTTTATGTCCGATTATTTTTTCGGTGTCTTCAGGCAAAAGCATTTTCGCTTTTGTTTTGAATTGGGCTTTGTATTTTGAATTGTCGATTTTGGCGTCGCCGGCAGCCACAATCAATATGGGGTGTTCATTGACCGAAAAGGAAAGTGTTTTGGCAATTCTGCACGGTTCACAGTGCAGGGCTTGAGCGGCAAGCTCAACGGTTGCGCTGGAAACTTTAAATTCCTGTATTTTGTTTTCCATGCCGAATTTTTTAAAATACGCTTTGACTTTTTCTATTGCCATATTCAATTTTCCTGTTTACTGCAAGTATGATACGTCACAAGAAACGGTTAGAACATACTTTTCCGTTTGTGTACTTGAATGTATACCGACTTTTTGAGGAGCGCAAGAAAAATTATATGCATTATGCGTTCAATTTATTGTTTTAATTTTATTTTTTAAATGAAAAACCCCTCGCCGCGAACCGCTTCTCAAGTATTGGTTTGGCTGTGCCCGATAAATGGGGTGCGGTTCGCCGCAAGCGGCTTTGTTTTTTCAGAGATATGTCAGAACACCAAAAATCCTACCGGAATGCCCACAACGCACACGCAAAGGAAAATGACAATCACTCCCGGAACGACGTATGTATAAATATTCTTTGTGCTTACCCATTCGCTGTTGCCGAACATGAGGGCTGACATGGGGGAGCCCGCCGGGGTGAGCATGGCGAGCGCCAGGCAGAAAATCATCAAAACGGTAATCATTGCGGGGTTGACGTTTATGGCTACCGCAAAGGGGTAAACGATAGAGAACAAAATCCCTCCGCAAATTGCATTGTTCATGAACTGGGTGGAAGTGATGGTTATGAGTATGACAAGGAAAATGAAGAGGTTCGGTGAAAGTCCGGTAAACAAAATACTGAATTTTTCAACCAAAAAGGCATTGATACCTGTGCTTTCGGCATTGAGCGCCGCGGTAAAGGGAAGCATGGCGGCGGTCAGGAAAATGCAGTCCCATTGCACGTCGCTGGAAGACTTTCTGATGTTGATCATTGGCTTATTATTAAAGCGCAGGAATACGAATATGCCGAGGATAAGGAACGTCACGCCGTGCGCTCCGATACCCCGCAGTATCTTTGTGACAGCCCATGTTTTCGGCATGATGCTGGGAGCTATCAATAAGATAACCAATAAAACAAGCATGGAAATGATGATTTTTTGATTGGTGTTGATTTCCAAATCTTTCGGGTCGAAGGAATCTTGAGTGACGAGCTTCAGCTTTTCAACATCCAAGCGGAAAAGAAATTTGCCCAAAAGAACATAACCGGTAATGGCGGCAATACTGATAGGAAGCGTCAGCGCAATATACAGGGAATATTCAAGCTGATAGCCCGCCGTATTTGCGAACATGCCCAAAACAACCATTTGAAGCACTTTCCAAGGAAACAGCGCCAAACCGATAAGGCTGGAATAAACGACGCCGACCACCATGTAAGAGGATAGGGGATTGCCCGCTTTGTATCCTAATTGGTTGAGAATACAGTATAAAATCCCCCAGCCCACGACAATGGTCGGTACGGATGACGTCATTGCCGACATAAGGAAAATGGTGAAGAAAAAGGTGAAAATCAAAATCCAAGGTTTTCCCAAAACGAATTTCCGTGAAATGAAATAGGTGGCGATGAATTTGCTTACGCCTGCGGAATCAACCAGTGAAGCGATTAAAAGCATGCCCCACATGAGAAGGACGGTATTGTTGCCAAAGCCGCTTTTCATAAGCGTGTCAAGCGGTGCGTAGCCGGTCAGGCTCAGTGCTATCATTCCCAATATGCTGGGCCATATTTGGTCGACAAAAGTCCAGCCGTAGAGCAGCGCAAGGAATATTCCCAAAATTTTCATTCCAAGGGGGGTGATGGGGGCTATGGGAGGCAAATAACCGAAACCGAACATAATGGCTATTGTGATGAATGCGTTGATATAATAGCGTATGCTTTTAGATTGTAGTGCAGTATTTTGGGTTGTTGTCGCTTCCATAAAATCCTCTCAAAAGGTGATTTTCAACTGTCGAGCTTGTGATTTTTTTATTTTATCACATTAAAAATTTTTTTATTGCCGTTGTCAGCAACTTATTTTTATTGCTCCCAGCTGATTTAATGTACGGGAAAAGAATGTGAAAAAGATACGGCGTTTTTCCGCCCTGACATGCAAAAAAGATTTGCATGTCAGAGTGTTGTTATGGGTTAGCGTGCCGGATATGTATCGGCGTTTTGTTTGCAGGCTTCAAACTCTTGTGTAAAGAGGAAATTCAAAGCTGATTGCTTCGTGTTCGCAGGCGATACGGCAGCAGCCGCAGTGCCAGCATTCGTTCGGAAAACGCACTTCCGGTTTTTTTTCACCCATTTCAAGCAAATATCCTGGGCAGCGTGTCACACATTTACGGCATTTTTTACATTTTGTTGCGTCAAAAACAGGAGGCATATCTTACTCCTTTTAAGGTTATTTTTAATTGCTTATTGATATTTCAAGCCTTATTTCGTCCAGTCAAAATGCGGAATGCCGCTTTCGTCCAGACTGGTGATCAGGCATTTATTGTATGCAGGGTCGAGGTTCGGGTAATCCGTACGGTTATACATCGCCCGTCCTGATTCCTTACGCTGCAAACAGGCTTGAATGTAAATGCGCACAAGTTTAAAGAGTTCCAAACTTTCTCGTATTCTCATGAGTTCGCGCAGCGTTGCCGCTTCAAGACGGGGAATGTATTCCTCAATGGTTTGCATGCTCTTTAATGCTTGCAGCATGCCTTTTTCCGTTCTGTTGAAGCCGACATAATAATCCATGACTTGGCGGATGGCATCTTCAAATTCCGTGTATGTGATTGCATTTTCAGATTTTGTTTCTTTGAAATGCGTGAAAATTTCATCGTGCATTTTTTCAAAATCTTTTTCCTGCAAGTTTGGCATATCAACGGTTTTCGCGCGTTTTGCGGCATGTTCGCCAGCTGTCCAGCCTATGCCCATGCAGCAGGAAAATGTTGCCAAAAGGCTTGCTGCATAAAGGTTTTTAATAGGGGTTTCCTGTTCGTCGTCGCATTTGATGATACCGCCGATCATGCGTTCCCCTATTTCGACCTCAAGCGGTTCTTTGGTGAAATCGATATTTCTTGCGCGGCAATAATCCAAATAGGTTTCCTTATCGCCGGGCATAAGGTCGTATTGGAGATGCCTTGCGTCTTCTTCGCTGAAATGGCGCATATCCATATAGAACGGGGGCCCGCTTCCTTCAAGCGCTTCCTGGAATGTGCCCATGATTTGGTCGCGGCGGCGGCAGTTTTCCCAATTGGGATCGTATTTGCCCATAAAGCGTTCGCCTTTGGCGTTCAATTCGTGACCGCCCATATTGTTGATGCCGTTCATGCCGGGAGCTCCGTATCCTTTAGGCAGCAGTGTGCCCTTATCGGCAATATCGAGATTTAAAACGGCAGCGCCAGCTTCCAAAGGCAATATGATCTGACTGCCTGTGACATAGGGGGAATACCAGCAGTTGAAAGGTTTGCGCGTTGAATTTGTGGATACCCGCTGGGCTGACAAGCCGAAAGCGATAACAGCTGTTTTGCAGCGGACAGTGATGAAGTCGCCTTTCAAAACATCAAAACCGACACAGCCGGCAATGCGGTTTCCGTCTTTTAACAGTTTTGTGACAAAAAAGTTGTTCACAACGCGGATACCAAGATTTTTGATGTATTTTGCGATTTTTGATTTTACGGTATACCCTTTGTTGATATGTATCCACCATGGTCCGGGCTGCCCGAAACCTGCGGAACGGACATAGGTTCCGTCCGGATTGCGCAAAAGTTCTATGCCGGATTCTTCAAGAACTTCCAGGCAAGGACGCATGGCTTTGTAAAAATTATAGGCTATGGTGTCGGTTATGCCGGAAGTCGGCGTAACGTAATATTTGCGCATGTCTTCAAACGTATCGTGTTCCGCTTCGTTGAGCACAGCCATGAAGTGGTCGTTTCCCCCGCCGATATTGCCGGAACTTTCAAGGACGCCTTTATCGACAAGCAAAACATCGACGCCTTCTTTCTTTGCGGCGATGGCGGCACCGCAGCCTGAAATTCCGGAACCGAGGATAAGCACGTCGGTTTCATATGATTTTGTTGTGAAACTCATCAAAACCTCCTCATAAAGGTTGTTGTTGAAAGAATGAATAAATTTTTTTTATGATTCTGTTTTTGCAAGGATAAGACCAATTGTGAAAAATTTTATTATTTTAGTGTGTTGTCTGGGAGTTCAATGGAAATGAGAAAAATAGTGACATTCTTGTCAGTATGGTATTTAAATTAAAAATTTATTAAATCAATATGTTATGAAAGAATGAATATGAAATATGTATTGACAAACTTGTCACTATATGTCAGTATTGACATTATTTGTTCTAAAAAACATTTAGCCTTTGCAAGGAAATACTATGTCTTTTGCGGAAAATTTTTTTTACTTCAGCCAGCAGTTTGCCGGTTTTGCGATTAATTTAAAGCATGAAGTCACATGGTGGAATAAAGTAAACGAAAAGTTGACGGGCGTTAGTGAAAAAGATGTCTTGCATACCGATAACTATTGGAAAATATTTTATCATACGCAAAAAGTTTTGCCCGTCGATTTGCTTCTTATGGAAGATACCGACAGGGAAAAAGAATTTCCGAGTTTGAATTTTTTTGGCGACATCTGTTACGGGTTTTTAAAAATTGAAAAAAATATCAATGACAAAAGTTTGTTATGGGTTATCGCAAGCAAGGTTTTTGACGGCAATCGGCAATTAATCGGGGCTATCATGTCTTTTCAGCTTATTTCACTGCGCCATTTGTATTGGAACAGTCCTTTGCTCGGAGAACTTATCATGCGGTTTCCGCTTCCGATTGCCATTATTTTAAACGGGCATATCACGCTTGCCAACAAACTTTATGCCGCCCTGTTGGGCTGTGCTTCCCCTAAGGAGATTGCCGGAAAGCCTGTTGAAACGTTCATTCATTCCCTTGACCGTAAAAAATATCGGGAACTAAGCAAAAACAATTATCAGAACATTGTTTCGGAAAAAGAATATGACTGGAAATATTCCGTACAAAATTCAATCCGTTACGTAACAGAAATTCCGACTGTTTTTAAAAAGGAGGACGATACGCTTTTAGTGAGCACGTTTATTGACAAGACGGAGGAAATACAAAAAGAAAAGCAATTAATGGAAGAAAAAGAAGAACTGCTTGCGGCAAATAAAAATTTAATCAAATTGCTGCGGGAAAAAGATGGCTTTTTCATCAGCCAATCGCCTAAAATGAAAAATGTCATTGAAAAAGCCCTGCGTTTGGCAAAAAGTGAAATCAATGTCGTCATTCTTGGAGAAACAGGAACAGGCAAGTCTTTGATCGCAAAAATCATCCATGAAGCAGGGGCAAGGCGGGACAAACCGTTTATTGCAGTCAACTGTGCCGCGATTCCTGAAACGCTCATGGAAAGCGCATTTTTTGGGCATATCAAAGGTGCTTTTACCAATGCTCATTCTGCCAGCCAGGGCTTTTTGGAAGCCGCTCACGGGGGAACGCTTTTTCTGGACGAAGTGGCAGAACTTTCACCCGCCATGCAGGCGAAACTTCTTCATGCTATTGAAAATAAGCTTTTCACTCCCCTTGGGTCGACGGTGCAAAAGGCGTGCGATGTCCGCATCATCAGTGCGACGCATAGGAATTTAAATCAAATGCTTCAGGAAAAAAAATTGCGTGAGGACTTTTTTTACCGGATTTGCGTGGTTGATTTGTATTTGCCGGCGTTAAGGGAACGGAAGGAAGATATTCCGCTTTTAATCGGGTTCTTTTTGAAACGTTTCAGCGGCACGGATACTCCGCCGCGTATTCCCGAACGGGTTTTTGCCCAAATGATGGACGCCCCATGGGCAGGAAACATACGGGAACTGCAAAATGCGATACTTCGCTTTATTGCCACGGGCGAATTGCAGGAAATGCAGGAAATGCGGCAGGTTTCCATTAAAGAAGAATTTTTTGCAAAAGAAGATATGCTGTTTGACCTTGAGTTATGCAAAACGGAAACGGAAAGGCGTTGTTTGGAGCATGCCCTGAAGTGTGCGAAAGGAAACAAGAGCCGCGCGGCGAAATTGATGAAGATGAATATCAGAACGTTTCATAGGTATTGCGCGAAACATAATATTTAGAGCATTTTTGTTAATTATTGGGAAATGTTTCAGGGGAAAAATTTTGTAAAAGTTCTCTCCTGTCCCTCTCTCGACACTTTTTATGATATTTATCGTTACGGTATTATTACCATAAGGGGAGCGGGGGAATAATTCCCTCCATGGAAAAAAATATTATGAAAATCATATGGAAACGCTCTGCTGGTTCAGATCGCCGCTCTTTACGGTTTCTTGATTTTCTCTGCCTTGGTGGTATTTCTTTTTGTTGTGGTACATGACCTTGTCCGCCAAATCGATAAAAAATTCTTCGTCCGTTTGCTGGCGAGGCTTATTTTGCAAAACATTTTTATCAGGGCTGACATAGCCTATGCTTACCGTCATAATGCAGGATATGCCGTCAAGCAGATAGGGCTGCTGAAGATAATTCTGTATTCCCTGCAGACGGGTGGGCATGGAATCATCATCAGGCTTTTTGCAGTAAAATATGGCTAAAAATTCATCGCCGCCGAGCCGTGCGGCAAATTCTTCAGGCAAAAGGCATCGGGATATTCTTTTTGCAAATTCGATAAGCAGCTTATCGCCGATATGGTGTCCGTACGTATCGTTGATGTGTTTAAAATCGTTAAAGTCCAGCATGCACAGATAGAGTATCGGCTCATCGTTCCGATAGGCGCTGTTTTGGTGCTTTATAAGCGCTTCCTGCAGAAGTTTGTAAGTCCAGTTTCTGTTTGGCAGATTGGTCAGGCTGTCGGTGCGGCTTTGCCTTTCAATGATTTTATTTTTTGTTTTTAAAATGATGACAATGGTCAAAAGCAGGGAAAGCAAAATGCAGATAATGCTGTATACGGTGATTTCAAAAAACAGGTTTTTGCGGTCAAGCCAGCCGGATTTCGGGGAAATGTCAAGATACCATGTTGCGTTTTGAATTGGAATTTCAAAGGTCTCGGTATTTTTGTTGAGTTGGGTTTCAGAAGAAATAATGGTTTCCTTTTTGCCTGTTGACGGGGAAAAACGCCATAAATTCCAAGAAAATCCGGCAAGTGACAATTCATCGTATTTCAGCCGTTCCAGAATTTTGGGAAAATCATAGGTTATAAGGACGAAGCCCCAAAAATATTCATCGTCTGTAAGGTGTTCGGTATTGGGTATGGTTTCGGCATTTGTTTTGGGCAGAAATACCGCCTGCCTGAACGCGAGTCCCGTTCCGCCCTGCACGAGTTTGAACGGTCCGGAAATGGTGACTTTCCTTGTTGTAATGGCAAGCCGGGCTTCCTCTTTGCGGGTTTTTGAAAGCAATAAATTGTGTCCCAGGGCGTTTTTATTCCGCTCATAGGGATAAACATGGCTGACAATGCCGTTTTTCGCCAAGTTGATATTGAGGGTTTCAGGAATGATTTGTATCAAATGCTCCGCAATTTCTTCGTATAAATCCGTTTTTCCGTTTTGCCACGTGATCACGCGGGAGAGTATGTGCAGGCTCTGGGCGAAATTTTCAAAGGTAAGTTTTGTTTTTTGGGAAAAATAATTGCCGTAGATTTTCACGCGTTCCAGTTTTACGCGGTATTCTTGCTTGCTCGAATAACAAAGGAAACAGCCTGCAATAAAAAGCGTTGCAAGAAGGGAAGCCATAAAGACATACGCGGGTTTGAGCCGTTTTCTTTTTCTTCTGTCATAGGCAAAATTACTCATGATATCATCCTCTTGCTCCAAGCGTTTGTGTATCTTTAATAGGAAAGCGTGTCAAATCGTATTTCCGGGTTTTGCGCTCGCCGCAAAAACATGAAATATCCGTTTTGGCAGTATTAGGCAAGAAAAAGCAAAAAACAGCTCTTTTTCCTGTTTGGGGTTTTGCTACAATGGCAACAACGTGGAATAACTCGTATGAAAGACAAGAGGAGATTTTTATGAACAGGCGGATATTCATGAAACGAGTGGGATTGGCGTTACTGGGAGCAGGGCTTGGAATGAAATCAGCCTTGCTTTTCAGGAAAAATGCTTACGCCCGAACACCCCGAACACAAGGAGGAGAAAAAACAATGAAAATATTCGTGCTGACCGGCAGTCCCCGTGAAAATGGAAATTCCAATATCTTAGCTGATCATTTTATTAAAGGAGCGAAGGAACAGGGGCATGAAATCGTCCGTTTTGACGCCGCACAGAAAAACGTTCACCCTTGTATTGCTTGCAATTCCTGCGGAATGGACGGTCCATGCGTATTTAAAGATGATTTTGAATTTGTGCGGGAGCATATTGTTCCGGCTGATCTTGCGGTTTTTGCAACGCCTATGTATTATTTCGGCATATCGGCACAGCTGAAAGCCGTTATCGACAGGTTTTATGCGATTAATGGACAAATCCATGTTCCCAAGAAAGCTGTCTTGCTTATGACGTATGCGAACAATTCCCCCGCCCATGAGCTGCCAATTTTGACGCACTATGAGAAGCTCTTGGATTATTTGGGCTGGGAGGACGCCGGCAGGGTTGTCGCTTCCGGAACATGGACGGCAGGTTCCGTTTTGCGGACGGATTTTCCAAATAAAGCGTATGAATTAGGCAAACGTATCTAAGGGGGAACATTGTTTTTATGACACGGAGAATGTTTTTGCGGTTTTTCGCCGGTGCCTGTCTGGCATGCGGAGGGCTTGGCGGAGGCGGTTACGCGTTTTTGCGGAAGAACATGTTCGGCGCCCTGCCGGCAGGCGGTTTGGAAAAAACGCTTATGCGTTCCCCGCATTATTACAATGGGGAATTTCATAACTTGGCGGAACGGGCTGTTTTAAAAGATGACGGTTCCGTGCTTTTTTCTCTTTTCCGCTATTTGCTTGAAAAAAAGGAAAATCCTTTTCCCGAAAATCCGGTTCCGGTCAATACCCATGCTTTCGAGAATTTGAACCGTGTCCAAGATTGCTTGGTTTGGCTGGGGCATTCTTCGTTCTTTCTGCAATGTTCAGGAAAAAGGTTTTTGATTGACCCGGTCTTCAGTCCTTATGCTTCACCTTTTTCGTTCAGCATAAAAGCTTTCGCCGGAACTTCGGCTTATGCCGCCGAAGATTTGCCTTTCATCGATTATGTGCTTGTTTCCCACGACCATTGGGACCATTTGGATTATCCCACCATGCGAAAGTTACAGCCTAAAACCGGCAAAGTCGTTTGCGGGCTTGGCGTAAGTTCCCATTTAATTCATTGGGGATTTCAAAGAGAACAGATTATCGAGGGTGATTGGGGAAATACCGTTGTTTCGGATAATGATATCAATATCAATATTGTGCCTGCACAGCACTTTTCAGGCAGAACGCTTGTGCGCAATAAGACGTTATGGTGCGGGTTCGTGCTTGAAACAAAAAATCTGAAACTGTTTTTCAGCGGGGACAGCGGCTACGGGGAACATTTTGCCGGACTCGGTAAAAAATTCGGCAAAATAGATATTGCTTTGCTTGACTGCGGGCAATACAATGAGCGCTGGCGTTTTGTGCACATGGTACCGGAAGAAGCCGTGCAGGCGGCTTCGGACTTGCAGGCTTCTTATCTGCTTCCCATGCATATCGGTAAATTTTCCTTGGCTTATCACCCGTGGAACGAACCCTTCGAACGGGTGAAAACCGCAAGTTCGGGCAAAAATTTTCGGCTTCTCACGCCTATGATAGGGGAACGTCTTGATTTGGCAAACCTCGCTTCCGCGTATTTTTCCTCTTGGTGGGAAACGCTCGGCTGATTTACCGGTACTGCCGAATTTCTTTCATAAAAGCCGTATGTCTTCCCATGTGAGGTTCAATCCTTTTAAATATTTGTTCAGCCTTGCTGTATCGTCATTGCTTTTTTTCTTTTGTCTGGAAGCGGAAAAAAGTTTCCGTCCCGCTTCGGAGCGGGTTTTCGCGTTTCTGCAAACGCTGAGAACTTCCTCAAGCTGAACTGCGTCAAATAAATCCCGCTGGCTTGCATGGACGGTTTTTTGCATGGCTGCCAATTTGTTTTGCAGGGGAAAGCGTTCGGTTTTTTCCGCCGTTTGAAAAGCTGCCGCGGCGTGTTGAAAAGGCGGTGTCCTCTTACTCCAGTTCTTTTTGAGCAATTCTATTTCCTGCAAAACAATTTCAAGGGTAATTGAGCCATACGAGGAATAAGTCACCATGCGTTCCATGCTTGCCGTGAGGGAGCGGAAATTGTCCGTCCACAGCGCTTCTTCGCTTGTGGCAAAATCAAGATAGGCTTTCTTGGCTTCCGGGGTGAAATCCGCAAGCAATCCCTTTTCTTTGCGCAAGCGCCGTATTTCATATTCAATATTGGGCTCTATGTCTTCCAAACGTTCCGTCAGGCTTGGCAAATGAAATTCCCATAAGTTGATACGGGCGTAAAGGTCTTGGCGGAATAAGCCTTGAGAGATGTTTTCCGGGAGAATTTTGTTGGTTGCGCAAATCAGCTGGAAATCACTTCGTATTTCTTGGTCCGCGCCCATGGGCAAATAGCTTTTTTCTTCAATGGCTTTCAGAAGCTGCGCTTGCAGTTCAAGACTCAATTCGCCTATTTCGTCTAAAAATAAAATTCCGCCGTCCGCTGTTTTCAATAATCCGTTTCTGTTTGTTACCGCTCCTGTGAAAGAACCTTTGATGTGCCCGAAAAGGGTGGAATATGCCAAATCGCCGTGCAGGGTCGCACAGTTTACGGAAACGAAACTTCCTCTGACCGTGCCTATTTTTTTCCGCAGTTCATAAACTTGTTTGGCGAGTTGCGATTTGCCCGAACCGGTCGGTCCTAAAAATAAAATGGGGGCTGTGGAGTGGACGGCGATATGCTCGATATTGCTGATAAGTTTGTTGAATTGCGGGTTGTTCGTGGGAATGGAGGATTTGAGCAGCGACTGCGTATCGTAATATTCCTTTTCGTAGGTGCTGATGTCTGTCAGCCATTTTCCGAAGCTCGCTTCATATATTTCCGGAACATAAAGGGGGGATACCGCATTCCGGTTTCTTCTGAGGTGCACGATACGGCATGGAAGGTGCCGTATGTTGATAAGCATGGTGATAAGGAAAGAATGGGCGAAAAGATTGCCTTTGGCGAAATAGAGATAGTAATTATAATTCGCTGTATCAAAATTGAATTTTGTAAACCATTCGGCAAACACGCTGTAAATATGATTGAAATTTTCCAAGTTGAAATCAAGCGTTGAATTGATTTTGATGAAACGGATTTTCGTATTGTTCAAATGATTTTTCAAATAGTTGAAAAAGAGCGGAATATGCTTGATGTTTCCCGGATTGATGAAAAAGAAAATACGCTCGACCGGAAAAGAAGAAATATTTATGAGTTGAATGTATTGCTCCCATTGCGCAAGCATTTCCGAAACTTGCAAAAATCGGTAATTGGCAGGGATTGTTGCGAAAATGACATTTTTTTTCATAGAATATGCTTTCCTTGAAAAATGGGAAGAAATATGACGGGTGATGAAACAAAATCATAAAAAAATCTGATAAAATCATATTTTTTTATTTATCTCGGATGATATTCTGATATTTGAAAATAGTCAATATTGGTGTCTATATGATATAACATTGTGATATTATTGATATGTGATTTTTGGTACAATAATTGCTTTTCTCTGGATATGGAAAATGAATTGAAAAACCTTATCCAAAGGAGTTTTTATGAATACAATCCAAAAATCGTGGGGTACTTTGTATGAAACGGATATGCTTATACTCGGTACCGGCGCTTCCGGTATCGGCGCGGCGCTGAAAGCGGCTGAAAAAGGCTGTGAAGCATTGATGATCGGCAAAGGCACTCTTGAAAGTTCCGGTTCGCTCGGCGGCGGCAATGACCATTTCATGGCGGTGCTTGATACGGATGAACCGTATGACGATAAGGAAGCATTCATTAATTTTTATATGAAATCCGCATACGGCTATAAAAGGGAACAGCTCGCGCAATGGCATGATGCGTTCAAACCCTGCCTTGCCGTTCTTGATGAAGTCGGTACTGAATTTAAACCCAAAGAGGGCGGAGGACGTTTCCGTTCCGTCGGTTTCGGGCAGCCCGGGGCATGGTGGCTCCATATTGTGAACGGACGCACCATTAAACGAAATCTCGCCAAAAAAGTGCGTAAATTGCCCGGTATCCATGTTTTGGATGACATCGTCATCACGAGGCTTTTTGCAAAAGACTGCCATATTGCCGGCTGCATGGGCTTTAATGTGCTTACGGGCGAAACCGTGGCTGTTTCCTGCAAGGTTGCGGTCAACTGCCTTGGCTGGCATGCGCAGAGAGCGGGCAACAACTCTACCGGCAATCCGTTTAACTGTTGGTTTACGCCGTTTACGACAGGCAGTTATTTTTCTTTGGCTTATGAAGTCGGAGCGGCGGTTGTCAATGCGGATATTTCCGGGCGTACCACCATGCTTCCGAAAGGTTGGGGCGCTCCGGGAATGAACGGTATCAATAATATGGGCGGTCATGAGCTTAATGCTCTCGGCGACCGTTTCATGGGCAAATACGACCCCATGTGGGAAAACGGCAAACGCCGCAACCAAATCATGGGTACGGAGCAGGAACAGCTGGAAGGGTACGGTCCTCCGTTCTATATGGATATGCGGCATTTGAATAAAGAAGACGTTCATCATCTGCAATATGTGCTCATGCCTGCGGATAAGGAAACCTATTTGGATTACTGCGCCGCCCGCGGCATTGATTTCCATACGACCCCGCTTGAAGTGGAAATCGGCGAAATTGCGCTTTCCGGCATGCTGCTTGCCGATGAACGTATGGAAACAACCGTGAAAGGGCTTTTCGCCGGCTGCAATTTCACAAGTTTTTCAGGAGCGATGTGCGGCGGATATGTCGCTGCAAACCATGCCGCCGATGATGTGAAGACAGCGGAGCAGGGCGGACTTGATGACGCCGTTATCACGGCACATAAGGCGAAGGATATGGCTCCGCTTGAAAATACAGAACACAACAGCCTTGAGTTATATGGAATTTGAAGGACCTATCCGTCAGGTTATGGATTATTATGCAGGGTTCAGGCGGAATATGCCCGGTATGGAATTGGCTTTGAAACGCCTTGAATTGATTTCCGCCTACAAGGATAAGGTCAAAGCGAAAAATCTGCATGATTTGATGCGGCTGCGGGAAGGGTTCGATCTTTTGGAACTGTGCAAAATCCATTTGGGCGCTTGTTTACAGAGAAAAGAAACCGGTCGCGGAATGTATAAGCTTTCAGACTATCCGAAGCTTGATCCAAGTCTTGATAAGGGATTGGCGGTGCGGAATAAAAACGGTTCGCCAAGCTATTTTTGGATTGAAAAGACAGCATAAAAAGGAGAATGACTATGCCCCCGGTATTTAATGAGGAAAAATGTATCCGCTGCGGAAAGTGCGTAAAAGATTGTCCTGCATATATTCTTGCTTTGGATAAAAAACAAGGCGAAACCCCGCACGTTATCGAAGAATACAAATTTGAATGCTGGCATTGCGGCAATTGCCGGATCAGCTGTCCCGCAAACGCTATCAGTTTTGAATTTCCGCTTTATACATTGGTGTAAGATTCGTAAGCCATTTCCTTTTGGGAATGGCTTATTTGAAAAACTTCTTTGTGAATTTTAAAACGCAAAAATTTCACTATCTTGTTTGAAAATTGCTTGAGCGGTTTTCTAACGGAGGTCTTATGTCGCAAACAAACGCAAAAATGGATTTTCTGAGTGCAAACCAATTATTGGTAAAATGGCTTGTATCGCTTGCCATTCCTACGATTGTTTATTTCATGCTGCCTATTGACGGTAAGACGATGACTCATGAAATGGGCATGTTTTTAGCTATTACCATTTTTATGGTTGTTATTTGGGCTTTCGGTCTGGTCAATGAAATCGCAACCGGTATCGTGCTGCCTGTTCTGTATGTGGCTTTGTGCCATGTTCCTGCAAAAGTTATTTATGCGGGCTGGCTTTCTGACGTTCCCAACACTGTTATCGGCGGTTTTATTTTATGTAAAATTTTGCAGACAACAGGACTGGGGAAACGTATAGGGTTAGGCTGCATGTATGCCATGAAAGGTTCCTTTGTGGGCGTTATTTGGGGACTTGCAACAGCTATTTATATTGTTTCTCCCTTTATCCCCTCTGCAAATGGTAAAAGTTTGATTTTCTGCGCCATTGTCATCAGCCTTTGCGAAGCACTCGATATCAAGAAAAAAAGTACGGAAGCGACGGCGCTGATGATGGCTGCATTTTTGGCTGTAACCAGCTCAAAACTTTGTTATCTGACTGGCGGCGGGGACTTGGTTATCGGTATGAATTTGGTGAACGGAGTCACCGGCGGAACAGTTACCTGGTTTGAATATGCTTTATGGAACTTAGTACCTGCAACTGTTTATACCATTATGAGTGTGGGCATTGTTGTTTTCCTGCTTCCATCAAAAATGGATAAAGAGGCATTAAAACAAGTTCTTGTCTCTCGTTATAATGAACTTGGAGTCATGTCAAAACAAGAAAAGATTGCAACAGCTTTCTTTATTTTTACCTTGATATTGCTTGTAACGGATAAGTTCCATGGTCTTGCTCCCGGTATGTCCCTTTGTCTGGTTGCTTGTATCAGCTTCCTGCCAAAAATAGAGCTTATGGACGCAGACAAGATTAAAACCGTGAACTTTGGACCATTGTTCTTCATTATGGGGTGTATGGCTATTGGCGGTGCAGGCAATTATCTTAAAGTAACGCAATGGATGGCTGACGGTACCTTTGGCTATTTCCATGGACTTGGCGATTTTGGCGCTGGCTTAGCTGCTTATGTGGTTGGGGTAGTTGGCAACTTTATTTTGACTCCGCTTGCGGCAACAGCTTCGTTCTCGGCACCTCTTGCTGAACTTGGCCTGAATATTGGTGTTGAACCAAGAATTGTATATTTCTCCTTTGTCTATGGTTTTGATAATATTATCTTCCCATACGAAACAGCGCCGCTCTTGCTGTTCTATGGCTTCGGCTATATCCATTTTGCAAAAATGGTGAAAGTGCTGGCGGTAAGAATTTTGCTGGTCATGCCCTTCCTGCTTCTGGTCGCCATTCCGTGGTGGAAATTCATTTTCTAAAATTGAGATACTTTTTCTCCAAAAAATACCAAAAGGCTATGGCATTTGCCATAGCCTTTTGATATTACTTTTAATTTATGTGGAAGGGGATAATAAAAAAAGAATGGCAGAGGGTGATTTGTTTTTTCAATTCATGCCGGAGCGCAAGATTGATCTGTTTTTATGAGAATTTCTGCCTCTTGCCTGATTATTTCCACAAATTCCGCCATTGGAGTTAACAGCGTGGAATTTTTACAGATGTACATGATGTCATAGCGGAATTCGCAGTCTTCAATGTTCAGAAGATGAATATCGCTTTTCATATCCGCCCGCATTTTGACCATTCCTGTATGGGTGCCGACCCAAAATCCGTTGGTGCTGGTGGCTATGTTGTGATTGAGTATGTGGTTGACCTGCAAAATACGGCGGTCGTAGCCGTTTTCCTTGAGGTAGAAATAAAAGGCGTCCTCTTCCGTATCTTTGCTGGTGATATACGGATATTTTGTCAGTTCTTCCAGCGTGCAGGTTGTGCCGGCTGCCAGCGGGTGGGTTTTTGGCACTGCCACATTGATACTGTCCGAAACCAAGTAATGGGTTTTTATGTTAATATTTTCAATAGTCGCAGGCAGCAGTATGTTTTTTCCTATGCGGCCGAACTGAAGCAGGGCGAGATCGAATTTACCGGAAATCACTTCAAAAATATTGCTGGCACTTGTACGAATGTCATTGATTTTTATATTCAGTTCCGGGGTGGAAGCGTTGGTTTTCAGCATGGCGCGAGTGGCAATCATATTGCAGAGATAGGAAGAAACACCAACGGAAATATTTATATTTTGGGGAGTTCCGTTTTTATTCATGTTTGTTATCGCATCAATTTCAGTGCAGATAACTTGAGCATGTTTTAGGATTTCTTTCCCTTTTTCCGTAAGGTGGACCCCTATGGGCGAGCGTTTAATAATTTCACAGCCAAGCTCTTCTTCCAGCTTCTTTATGGCTATGCTTAACGAAGCTTGGGAAATGAACAGCTTGGCTGCGGATTTTGACAGCGATTTGTAAATATCTATATAAACAATAGCCCGCAGTTGTGTAAGATTCATTGAGGAGCCTCTTTAACCGGAGACTGTTTTTTCGTAACAGTCTCCGGTACGGATTGTGGATTATCCAACCCAGTTTCCCAAAATACCTGTGTATAGGCAAAATTCAAGCCAAATGAGGCTGACAACAGGCAGGAGCAGCAGTTTTTTGAAAAGAACGTCTGCCTCATGCTGATCTTCAAGTCCTGCAAGAGCCATCGCACCGCAGGTTGAAAACGGAGAAGATCCGGTGTAGAAGCCCCCTACGGAAATCAGCGAGAACAGAATAATGGGTTCAATGCCGGTACTGGCGGCAAGGGGCACAATCAGCAGGGCAAGCGTGGGAATGACCACGCCCAGCGTGGCTACGAAGAAGCTCATGGTACAGGCAGCCGCCAGCAGGAAATAAGGAGCTGCGGAGCTGGTTATATTTGTTTGTACCCAAGAGGAGAGGCTGTTGACAAGACCGCCCGAAACTGCGGTACCAATCAGTGTGCCCATGGCGCAAATCATGATTATAATGGAAAACGGCACCTTGTCAATGGCGTCTTTTTCTTTGGCTGCTTTAAAAATGCTACATAGTATGATACCGACAGTGCAAGTAACGGTGATGTCGCAAAAGGAAGCGATTTTTTTAATTACCGCCGAATCCGGCATGAAAACCTTGAGCATGGCAGGAATGACGGTGCAGAGAAAAACCAGACCGACTATCCATAAGGTCTTTTTTTGAATTTCGGTAAAAGGTTCCGGTTTGTCGATTTCCACTTTTTTCGTTTTGTGGCCGCCTGTGACAAAATAGGTGATGATAAAAAATATGGACATGGTTATCAGACAGTTCATAAGCACATTCATGCACATTGCCATGCCTTCATTGCGGAAACCGGTATTTTCAGCTACCTGCTGAATGATTATGCCGCCGACGCTGAACGGAAATTGTGAGCCGATGGTTGCGCCGCAGCAGATAAGCACCGTGGCAAGCACCCTTGAAATTTGTGATTTTATGCAAATGGTCATTACCAAAGGGGAAAGAAATGCGAATGTGGCAGGTGCACCGGCACCGGTTCCCGCAAACATCATGCAGATAAAAAAAAGCACAATGGGTAACTGCGTCGGCCTGTTGCGGCTGCTGTAAATAATTTTTTCCGCCAGTTTTACGAGGGTGCCGTTGGATATGGCGAAACCGTAAAACGCCGTGACAATGAACAGCATCAAAAAGAGGTAAATCGGCCATAGCCCGGCAATTTTTTTTATCGGCAGGTCATAGATGAACATGCCGTTGGCAAAAGCGAAGGTCAAAGCGAAGTAGCCGATATTGACTTTGAATAGGAAACCGAGGACCAAAGCCAGCACAAGGGATATTAAAAAGAGGAGTTCTGCACTCATGATCTTACTCCGGATTTAAATAGACTTTTGGGTGAATTTTTGCAGTGTCACGTTGAGGCTTTCGACGGCCGGTGCAACCGCCGAAAGCATGGTCAGCGTATTCTTTCGCGGAATTTTGTTTGCAATCCCTCTGGGGTAAGGGTGACTGTCTGGAATTTATTGTTGAGCAAAGGGGTTGTGAACGGGAAATCGCTTCGTTTATGATAGGCGCCCCGGCTTTCCTGTCTGTCCAGAGCTGAAATGGCACAGGCTTCCGCTAAATCCAGTAAATCCAGCACCTCCAGACAACGCATCAGCTCGTGGGAATTTTCCGCTTTGAGCATTTTTTTCGCATAGCCGCGCAGGTCATTGATATATTTTCTGCCTGCTGTGAGCAGGGTTGCCGAACGTATTCTTGTACCTACGTATTCATCCATGATTTTTTGCAAGGTGGAGTTGGCTTCTTTCCAATGTGCCCCTGCTTCATTTCGCATGATCTGGCTGTACAGGGCAGCTTTTTCCTGAATTTTGCTTTGTAGGTTCAGAACATCGTATTCCGGTACATTTTTCACATGTTTCGCAGCTGCTCCAGCGGCATAATCGCCGAATACGGCGGCTGACGTAATGTCGCCGCGCACATTGCCCACGGACATGCCGGAAGCGTATAAACCGGGAATGGTTGTCATGGAGTTTTCGTCCACATCTATGCCATTCATATAAAACATGTGCTCATATTGACCGAATTCAATCATGCTTTTACGCAAATCAATGCCGTATTGGTCGAGGTATTCATTAATGGAGGTGCATCCTTCTGAAACCAGCGCGTTACGCATATGTGCCAGATCATCTTCGCTGATACCCGTGCAGTTCATGAATACCGGTCCTTTGCCTGAATCCATCATTTTTATGAAACAGTCCTTCCAGACATCGCTTGTCGGGTCCGGAAGTTCGCGGCTTACATGAATGTCCTTGACAAATGGCCCGACAATTTTGCCGTTGAGATCCGTAAGGGCGCCAATCCAAGTTCCTTTGCCGGAACGGGTGAAATATTTGGGTCCGGCATGCCGGCTTGGCAGATCCAAATTCACCAGCCGCGCCCCGGCTCGAAGAGCCATGGCTGCACCGCTTCCGGCATTGGCGGGGCAATGGGATGTGTTGAACAGATATGCCGGATTGTTGCCGGGGTACATGCGCATTGCCTCGCCCACGCAAATCAATCCTGTCTTGGCTTGGAAAATTATAATTCTTGGTTCGTTTTCGCGGATATCTATGCCGATAGCCCCTGCAAAGTGACCTGCTTCATTGACCAGCACTTCGTTGACCACTATTTTGTTCATGATTTTGGCACCGGCTTTTTGGGCTGCTTTCGTGAGACAGGCTTTTTGGTTGGAACCGTCATATTTCAGATGATAACGACGGCGTCCCGGCATGGCATGACCTTCAAAATTCCATGTGCCGGTTGGACGCATGTTGATTCCGTAAGATTCCCATTTGTGGATAAGATCGGCTGAACGTTCCAGCATGAGCCTGAAAAGATTGTTGTCTTGATTGCCGCCGACCAGCGTTTCTTTGACCTCTGCCATAATTTCTTCAAAATTATCACCATGGTATTCGGGAAGGTAACATAAAAAGTGGTCATTGCCGCCACAGCCGTTGCCGGATCGCCGCGTATCCGCTTTTTCCAGAATGAGGGTATCCAAGCCAAGTTCCGCGGCTGTTATGCCGGCTTGAAGACCGCTTATGCCGCCGCCAATGATAAGGAAATCGGTTTTTACAATTTGTTCGTCGATGTTAATGTTCATGGTCGCACCTTTTTATGGTTTTGGGAGCATCATAGTGCAGAAGCATATGGGAAAGCGGATAACGCATGCTGATTGCTTGTTTTGGGCAATCCATGACACATGCGCGGCAATGCCAGCATTCGTCCGGATAGAGCACAACAACGGCGCCATCTTGGTATTTAATGACGTCAAGCGGACAAATGTCTGCACATTTTTTACAAACAATACACAATTCATTGTTTATTAGTGGTGGCATGTTCAACCTCCTTTGGTATTTCTTTTAAGAAAAATATCACAATGTGAAATTTCAATACAAATAGTATTTTTTTATAGGGGGATATGCGGAAGTTATAGCCATATGCCGAGCTCTGCCCTGGATCTGCTCAACAGGCTGTTTTCAGGCAGGGAGAAACGCCGATGGATAGGTGAGAATTAGGGACGTCTTAGGGATGTTCAAGGGTGCAATCTATTGTTTTAATTGGTATGACAGGCTGTTGGTGATTTTATTCTGAATTTGAGCGATAATTATCATATGCAGAGCTATGATTTGTTGAAATAGTATATGTTTTGCGAGGGCTTGTTCTATTTTTCCCATGAAATACGGATAGGCTGATTTACTGAAGCGGCAACTATTGATACTACCAACATTCTCTTTTAACGATTTTATTATTCAATGCGTATTTAAAACGGGAGTGTATCGTTATATCTGATAACAATTTTTTTACGATTTGTTGTTCAGACTTTTTATTATATGAAGCTGTTACCAATAAAAAATGGTGAGGGAATTAAATGTATACCAAAGGAGGGCAGGCTTGTATCTAACTATTTTTTATTCCACCAGCTTAGTGTTTTTTTTGTGCTGAAACGACAAAAAAAGGACTTAGAGATTTCTCTAAGTCCTTGAAAATTGTTGGCGTCCTCAAGGGGATTTGAACCCCTGTTGACGGCGTGAAAGGCCGCTGTCCTGGGCCGGCTAGACGATGAGGACGTATGCCGTGAAAAGTCTTTTATGTGATATTGCATGCTTTGTCAAATGTTTTTTTTTTTTTTTTGAGAAAAGGAGATATTTTGATAGAGTTGTTACAGTAGATGGGGTTTCAACATCAATATTGATATTGATGTTGAAAATGTCATCCTTATTTATCTGATGTTACTTAACATTTTGACATAACTTTAAAAATAATTGCTTGATAGCTTGATGTAATAGAAAAATATAGTTAGACTGATTATTGAACGAACGGATATATTATTGACTTTTCATTGATAAGAAGATGGATAAGTTGAATAAAAATATAAAGGAGTATTTATGAATATAAATAATCTTATAAAAAAAATTAAAAATGATGAAAGTATAGCCCGTGTTACCCAAAACAATCTGAGTAATTTTTTAAGTTGCAATGAAGTTGGAATTTCTAAAATAATAGCGTGGTTGCTTGATTCAGAAGAGACGCATGAATTAGGAAATAAATTTTCAAGAGCTTTTATAACACAGTTAAATAAAAAAGCAAAATTAGGACTAAGCGTTAATGCCTTAAATAAAGCTATTATTGTATGTGAATATCCTATTCGGCACAACAACCAAAATAGGCGCCTAGATATTCTTATTACGACTGATGAGCTATGTATTGTTATTGAAAATAAGTTTGGCTGTAAAGAACATAATAATCAATTAAATTGCTATAAAAAATATTTTGAAGATGCGAGAAAGAAAAAACAGGTTTCTTCATATTTTGTGTATTTAGACGTGAATTATGATGAGAGTGGTGAAGAAAATACTATAAATTCTGATTGGATAGCTCTAAATTACGATTGGATACTTGACTTTTTAAATGAGAATGTTCAATCAGCCGCTAAAGAAGCAAAGCTGGTTTTGTCGGAATTTCGCGCAATGATTGAAGGGTATGATCTTTATGATGATATTGACGAGTTATGCTTAAAACATCATGAGCTGATTGATGAAGTGGAACAGATCAGGCAGGAAAAGGTAACGGATTTTATTTTTAGCAAAAGTTCATTTAACCTTGAATTATTTAAAGTTTATAAAAAATACCAATGGATATTTGATCGGCTTATTTATCAAAATAAATTTTATAATCATATAAAATTAGTAAAAGATATATGTAATGAAATGAGATATAAAAATACAATTAAATATAATATTAAAAAAAATATGATTGAATTTACTCATAAAGATACGTATAGTTTTGCTGAAGAACAAGGAGAGTATTGGGGGAGTTATATTATAGTAGAAAATATTGAGGATAACTATTCATTAAAACTTTCTTTTAATCTTAAACAGTGTATCGAAAATAAGAATTTAGAAGAATTAGAAGAAATAAAGGAGGAAATTCATAAATATAGCAAGAAAAAAATTAGATCAACAACAAAGCGGGTGATTGTTTTGAAATATGACAATGAAAGTAAAAGAAGTTTAATTGATAAATTTTATGAACTTTTTGCAATATTAAAAAAATTACAGAAATTATATTTACCTAAGTAATTGTCATTTTAATATCATTGGAAAATTTATTTTACATTTTTATTATCTATCATAAAACAAAGAGCATGCAACTAATTGATGTTGCATGCTCTTTGTTAATTCAGCTTATTTTCCCTTCTTATTTTTGGAGTGTTTTTCCTTTGGGTTTTGTTTGGAATTTTTGGTATTTTTTCCATTTGTAGCGCGCTGTGATTTTGCTTTTTTTGATTGATATTTTTCTGATTTATACTTTTTTGCTTGCCGGTTTTTATTTTCATTTTTATTGTTACGGAAAAGGGCGCTTCTGCCTTTTGCTTTGCGAGGGGTCACGCCCATAAGGATTAAATCAATTTCAAGGCGGGTGATGTCCACAAATTCGATTTGCACGTCTATTTCGTCGCCAAGCCTGTATTCGGTCCCTGTGCGTTCTCCGTAAAGGATTTGTTTGGTTTCGTCATAAACAAAATAGTCGTCGCCCAGTTTTTCCATGCGTATCATGCCTTCAGCCATGTTTTCCCGCATTTCCGCAAACACGCCGAAGTTGCTCAATCCGCTGATAACGGCTTTAAAGGTTTTTCCGATGGATTTTTCAAGCATCAAACAAGAAAGCCTGCGGAATACCTCACGTTCAGCCGTTTGGGCGGCGCGTTCCTGCTCGTTGCAACTATCCGCAATATTTTCAAGGTATTCCGGATTGAAAATGGAATGGTTTTTGTCGAAAAGTCCGAGTTCCGCTTTGAGGCTCCTATGGACCATAAGGTCCGCATACCTGCGTATGGGCGAGGTGAAGTGGCAGTAACATTTTGAGGCGAGCCCGAAATGAATGTCCGAAAACGGACTGTAACGCGCCTGCATCATTGCCCGCAAAATCATGCGGTGGGCGAGATAATTATTTTTCGCAATGCTTGCAAGGTGGGTATGTTCATCGGTATCGTCCGTAACGTTTTGTTTGGGATTTTCAAGTTCCGCATTATGTCCGTTCGTATTTTTTTCCGCAATTTTTCTTATGGAGCTCAAACTGTTCAGAATTTGGCTGAGCCATGCGCTTTCGCCTATTTTGTCGGGTGTTTCGGCAGGCAGGATTTCTGCCAAGCTTGTTTGTCCGAAAATAACGGAAAGATTTTGCATGCGTTCAGGCGCAGGAGCGGGGTGGACACGGTAGAGGCAAGCAGCCTTTTTCTTGTGCAGAAATTCGGCGACAGCTTCATTGGCGCTGACCATGAACGCTTCAATAAGCTCATGGGCGAAAAAATGAGGGCGCTTTTCAAGGGCGATCATGGTATCATTTTCGATAACGCATTGTTGTTCCGGAATTTCCAAATTGAGCGAACCTGCTTTATGACGTTTTTTGATAAGAATTTCAGCCAGTTCCTTCGCCTCAAACAGCATGGTGCCGACTTCCTCCGCAATGGCGGGGGCTAAAGCGTTATTTTTTCCGGCGTCGTATAATTCCTGCACGGCATTGTATGTGAGGCGAGCCTTGGATTTCATGACGCCTTGTCCGAATTCCGTATTTTTGATTTGCCCGCGGACGCCAAAGCTGATTTTTGCAAACATGACCCTGTGTTCTTCATCGGGGCGTAAACTGCACAGTCCGTTTGAAAGCGTTTCCGGGAGCATCGGTTCGACAGAATGAGGAAAATAATAAGAATTTCCGCGGTGTTTGGCTTCCTTGTCAAGCTTGGAATAGGGGGTGACGTAGCGTGACACATCGGCAATGGCGACAATAAGATTATAACCTTGGTCCGTTTTTTCAACAAAAACAGCGTCGTCAAAATCGCGGGAATCTTCTCCGTCAATGGTGACAAGGCAAATATCCCTTAAATCCGTGTCGTCCTCTTCCAAAGGAATACGGACTGTTCGCCGTTCTTGTTCCGTTTTTAAAAAGCCTTCGGCAAGAGCGATGTTTTCCGCCTCGTTAAGAACGTCGTCAGGAAATTCCGTAGGGATATTATTGCTGATTTTGGTAATGCTTTCCTGTACGGAAACTTTGTTTTGCCCGCCGAGGAACTTCTGCGGAAAAGCAAGCCAAAGGGGCGTATCGAGACTGGAGGGCAAGCGGTTTTCAATGCGGACTTCCAACAGGTCGCCGTTTTTGAGGATTTGATTGTTCTCTGCCGTGATTTCCTGCAAAAACTTTTCCGTAAGGGGAATGAGCACGGTAAAATTGAAACGGCTGTCCGTCGGTTTTGCAAGATACGCATGTTCGGCAAGATGTTTGATGTGTTTCAATTGCTGCTTATTCGCGTCTTCTTCAAGGCGGACCGTCAGTGCCGTATGGGTCCTTTCCAAAATTCGGGTGACTTTTCCCTCGCGTCTTTTATTGAAAATTCCGTGCGCGTTCGCTTTCGGGCGGGGCATAAGAATGACTTCCACAATATCGCCGTTCCATGCGTCGCCGAGGTTGTGCTCCGGAATATAAATATCTTCTTTGATTTGTGGAAATTCTTCTTTGCTGACAGTGACGAAAGCCGCTCCGGAACGCTGCACCGCCAACCGCCCCTTTATATGGCTGAGGCTGGCGCTGACGCTGTATGTCCCGCCTCTTTGACGGGTAATTTTTCCCTTTTCCACAAGTTCGTGCAGCAGGGAAAGGACTTCTTTTTTGGAGCGGCGGCTTACTTCCGCGCGCCGTAAAATATCGTCAAGCCTAAGCGGGTGGGGAGTTTTTTCCAGAATGGAATAAATGAGTTCGGAGGAAAATTCGGATTGTTTTTTGTTTTTTGAATGTTCCTCTTCCGGATCTTGTCCAAAGTATGTCTTTCTCTTTTTTGATGTTTTTTTCATAATAAATCTCAATTAATTTCCATTGTTAAAATGTGTTAAAATGTTTTCGGCGAACCACGTTTCAAAAGTATGGGGTGTGAACGCGCAAGCATGGAATTGTACGGCTGTTGCAGTGCAATATATTTCTTTTCGTGCCAATTCCGGATGCCGTTTTAGTTTTGCAGCGTCTTTTTCCGTGCAGATGACAGGCATATCAAGGGCTAAAAGTTTTGCGGCATGTTTTTCCATGTCGGCATGGTCGGTTAAAAATATGCTTTTCGCACAGGCCCGTCCTAAGAAATTTTGCACACTTTCCTGAAATTGGTAAGGATTGCCGATGCCGGCGATGAGGGCGTACTGCCTGATCGGTTTTATTTCTTTATGAAAGAGCGGTTCCAAACGTTCGATATTAAGGTTGAATACAAAAAGCGGTTTATGGTAAGGAGCAAGCTTGACAAGGCAATGCTGTTTGATTTGTTCCCATGCGGAGGGCGGGCATTTCAGAAAGAATGCGCTTGCTCTGTGCAGGGCTTGTTCGGGTTCCCGCCATGAGCCGAGAGGGATAAGGGTGTTCCAGTTGGATTTTGCATACTCCGCTTTCGGGGTGAGGTCGTCTTTATCAAGCAGAACAAAATTTTCTGTACGGTTCAGGGCAAAATGCTGAAATCCGTCATCCATGAGCAGGGCTTGGATATGGGGCAGTTTTTTTTCAGCATACAAGGCGCTTTCTGCACGCTTCGGGTTGATAATGATAGTCGTGAAAGGATTTTTATTAAAAAGCATGCACGGTTCATCGGGAAGCCGACTATCGTTCATAACGGAATTTTTGTCAAGCACAAAAGGGTAATGCGGAAGTTTGACGCCGTAACCGCGGCTCAGCACCGCACAGTCGATATGTTCCTTATGGAAACGTTTTAGCAGATAATCGACGAGCGGACTTTTGCCTGTTCCTCCCCAAGAAATGTTGCCGACGCAGATACAGGGAATTTTCGGGGTATAGGTCTTGAGAATGCCGTGTTTGTAAAGAAAAAAACGCATGCGGGAAATAACGGCGAATAGCCATGAAAAAGGAAGCAAAACCGGTGCGAGAATGATTTGAAGCCTATGTTTTTGTGCCATTTATAAAACCCCGTGCAAATTTTGCAGAAAAGCCAGCTTTTGATTTTTAGGAAGATTTTTTATGGTTATTTCAAGTTTCAATGCCTGGGATTTTTGCATGAGTCCTTGATAGGCAAGAAGAGTGACGGGGCGGCGGCTTTGCGTATATTTCGCGCCGCCCTTTCTTATGCCGTTATGCTGCTGGAATCGTCTGATGAGATTTGCGGTGATACCGCAATAAAGGCTCTTGTCACTGCATTCCGCCAAATAAACGTACCAGTTTTGTTCGTGCGCTGTTTTCATTTTTTTCTTTTTTCGTATTTTTTATTGAAGATACACAAAAAGGACGCAATAGACAATATGCGGAAAAAGTAAAAAACAGGATTGCCCGCGCCGGCAGGAATAAATGCATACATCATATATTTTAATGGGTTAAAAACAGAGAAAAATAGGAATGTGATGCCGGTGGCTCGTGAAGAATATCGCAGGTGATTGATAGGGAATAAAACTGGTTGCAGCATATGGATTATGGGAGTGATTCCCTGCAAAAAAAAGCATGAGAGAGAAATCCGGTTTTGACGTCTGAATTTTTTGTGAAAAAAAGAATAAAAGATATTTTTATGCTAACTAGCTGAATAGACATGATAAGCAGCCATTTTTTTTAGAAAGTGCGGCTTGACGAAAAAATAATTATTATCTACAATAAATTTGTTATTGGCATTTATTTTTAATTTTAACAAATTTCTTATAAGGAGAGTTTTTTGTTAAACAGCAATTAAGAATAAATTCAATAATAAGTGCATAATTGCGCTTGTAGTGTTGATTTGGTTTTGAGTTGGAGGATTTTAATGAAAGATAACCAATGTCATGGGGAGATAAGAACCCAGCTTGAGAAAAACCTCAGCCCGCTGGAAGTGACGGCTTTGGCTCTTGGTGCCATTGTCGGCTGGGGGTGTTTTGTTCTTCCTGGTATTCGATTCTTGCCTGAAGCGGGTCCGTTCGGAGCTGTTCTCGGCTTTTTGATTGGGGCTGTATTCCAATGTATTGTCGCACTGAATTATAGTGTGCTGATTCGTCCTTACCCTGTCGCCGGCGGCGCTTTTGCCTATGCGTATGCCGGTTTTGGCTCCAAAGGCGCATTTATTTGCGGGTGGGCGTTAGTTTTAAGCTATGTATGTGTTATTGCTGCGAATGCGACCGCACTTATCTTGCTTACCCGGTATTTGCTGCCCGGCGTGCTTGATGTGGGACACTTGTATTCCATTGCCGATTGGGAAGTCAATGCGGGCGAAGTCGGCTTCGTTTCCGCAATTTTGCTCCTTTTGGGGTATATGAACTATAAAGGCGTAAGTGCGGCTTCCGCAGTGCAGGTATTTTTAGCCATTGCTTTGACACTTGGTATTTTGGTGCTTGCCGGCGGAACTGCCATATCCGAGACAGCAAGTTTCGACAACTTGAAACCGTTTTTCAATGAAAACCGCGGCGTTTTTGCAAGCATATTAATGGTTCTTGCCCTGACTCCTTGGCTTTTTGTCGGGTTTGACACCATTCCGCAGACCGCCGAAGAATTTAATTTTTCTCCTCATAAAGCTCGTGACCTTATGATAATTTCCATTGTCGTGGGTGCCGTTTTATATTCCGCCATGGTGCTTGCCGTTGCGGGATATATGCCTTATCCGGAACTGCTGGCTCGTAAATTCGCATGGGACGCAGGCTGGATTGCGGACCAAGTTTTCGGACGTTTCGGCGGAATAGCCCTTTGTATTCCTGTGCTTGCCGCCATTTTGTCCGGCATGAACGGATTTTTCATGGCAAGCACGCGTTTGCTGTTCAGTATGGGACGAAGCAAATTCCTGCCCGATTGGTTTGCGGAACTTCATCCGTGTTACGGCACTCCATGGAAAAGTACTCTCTTTATCTTGATTTTCACGCTTATTTGCCCTTGGTTCGGCAGGGAAGCTTTGCTTTGGATTGTTGATATGTCCGCCATCGGTACGGCGCTCGCTTATCTTTTCACCTGCATGTGCGCATATAAGTATTTGGAACAGCATCCGGAAATAGCCCGGGCTGCCGTAGGTAAAATCTTAGCGGTCATTGGCTGCATGACTTCCATTATCTGTTTTATTTTGCTTATTTATCCAAGTTCTCCCGCAAGTATCGGCATTCCTTCCTGGTGCTGCCTTTTCTCATGGGTTATTTTGGGCGGCCTGTTTTATTCCACGAAGCATGCCGAACTTTCTGCAACTCCTCATTCCCGTTTGCGTTATTTGCTTTTCGGCAAGTCTGACTATCATGTTTTGTTTGATATCGATGAAGATGAAGAACGGGCGAAAGAAGAAGCGTATTCAAATTAGTTTCATACATAAAAGAGGTTATTATGAGAATAAGATTTTGGTTGAAAACAGTTGTTGTCGCTGTATGTGTTTTAGGTTTGACCATGCCTGCATTTGCTAAAAAGAGCGCCCAAAAAGACAATTTGGTCGATGTGAAAACCGCTTGGGTCACAGGACAGGAATCTTTCCCGGTTTGGCTCGCCAAAAAACAAGGCTGGGATAAAGAAAAAGGCATGAACATCATTACGACTGTTTATGGTTCCGGCAATGAAGCATTGGAAGATTTTTCTGTGAACAACTGGGCGATCGGCGGTCTTGGCGCCATTCCTACCTTGAGAGGCGCTAAAGACGGCAATATGCTCGTTATCGCCCTTGCCAATGATGAATCAGATGCCAATGCTGTCATGGTTCGTCCCGGAAGCCCTATTTTGAACAAGAAAGGTGTGGCAAGCTCTTATCCCAACGTATACGGTTCTGCCGTGGATATCCGCAGAAAATCATTCATCGTCACCCCTCTCAGTTCCTCCCATTACACGTTGATTAAATATCTCGAAGTTCTTGGCGTAAGCCCGAGGGAAGTCGATGTCAAATTTATCGACCAAGCGCTCGGACTGCTGAGCTTTGAACATGCGAAAGCCGATGCAGCTGTTTTTTGGGCTCCATATACGTTCATGGCAAGCGGAAAAGGCTATGTGACGGCAAGCACGGCTTATGATGTCAATGCACGTTTGCCGATTTTCATTGTTGTAAACAAAGCCTATGCGGAACAGTATCCTGAAATCACAAAAAATTTCCTGGCAATCTATATGCGCGGCATTCATTGGCTTTTGAACGCTCCCCGTGCCGATGTCGTGAAAGAAATGCAAACATATTACAAAGACGTTTTCGGACTTGATTATTCTGAAACCATGCTTGATTTGAATTTCAACGTCTTCAAGCTCTTTAATTTGGCTAAACAAAAAGAATTGTTCGCAGTCGGCGAAAATGGCGTGAGCAAGGTTCAGGCATGGCAGGAAAGCATTGCGCAGTTCGTGCTTAATTACGGTTCCGTGCACAAGAGTTTAGAAAAGAATATTATCGGCAGCAAATATGTTGTTCCTACCTTTATCAATATGATTGAAGAAAGTGATTTGAAATAGGATAATCGGTGAAACTATGCGTGTTTTAGGTACAGTTATTCTCGGTTTGATAATACTTTGCGTCGAAGTTTATCTTGGCGTGCAAAGTTTTTATCCTCAAGCGCTGCAGCAGGAACAAGCCGATGTTGTGCAAGGTATTCTTGAAAATAAGAAAACTATTGTTGATGAGCTTTCAGAACAGGAGCTTGCTTGGCTTGCGCAAAACAAAGTGATTCAGGTTGGGGTTGATGCGAACTTCTATCCTTTGGAAACCTTTAACGAACGTGGGCAATACACTGGTATCGGCGGTGATTATCTGCGTTTGCTTTCTTCCATGACAGGAATGGATTTTGCTGTGCAGCGTCAGCAAGACTGGGCGACGGTTGAAGAACTTGCCCAATTGAAACGTATTGACCTTTTTATGGCGCTTGCGAAAACCGAACGCCGTGCAGAGTATTTGTTGTTTGCCGAACCGTATGTGAATTTGCCCGGCATGATCATGGTGCCTCGGACAAATACCGCGAGCAATCTGACTTTGGACGATCTGAAAGGCAAAAAGCTCGCTGTTGTGAAGAATTATTACTGGGATGACTATGTCGCCGCAAATTATCCCGATATTGTTCTTGTTCCGGCTCGCGATACGATCAGCGCCATGCAGATGGTCACAAACGGCGAAGCTGATGCCGTGATTGACTATGAATTTAACCTGAATGAAAAAATTCAGGTCGCCGGTATTTATCAGCTGCACACTGTCGGACAAATTCCGTCTGAATTCGGGCACAGCGTTGCCGTGCGCACTGATTTGCCGGAATTGTTTTCAATTATGGACAAGGCTCTTGCGCAAATCACTCCCGAAGAACGGAAAAGCATTGCGGACAGTTGGCTGAATAAGGCGAAACCCGCAGGGAACGAACGCCGTTTGCAATGGTATTTCTTCTTCTTTACGCAAGCTGTTTTGCTGATACTTCTCCTGATAAGCTTCGTTAAGAGTTTGGCAAGAAAAGCCGCTATCGCAAAGGCTAAAGAAATACGCGCCCATATGGCATAGTCTTCCGTATTTTAAAAAGTCCTGCTTCGGCAGGGCTTTTTTTTAATTTAAATTGACAATATCAAGATATCCTTATATATTATATCGCATATAAAGAAAGGAGTTTGATATGCATATTGGCGAATTAATTAAAAAGCAAGAGAAGCCCTTTTTTTCTGTTGAATTTTTTCCTCCTAAAGAAAAGGAAAAGTGGAATGATTTTTTTCAGGTTGTTGAAAAGACTAAAAGCAATAAATCCGTTATTTGCGTCTGTAACCTGCGGTGCAGGAGGTTCGGGGCAAGATAATACCGTTGAAATCGCAAGCGCCATTAAAAACAATCACGGCATTGAGTGTATGGCGCACTGCACATGCGTACGTTCCGATAAAGCAAAGATTGATGAATATTTAAATGAACTCCGCCATGCGAATATTGAAAATATTTTGGCGCTGCGCGGAGATAAGCCTAAAAATGCGGAAGGGCTTGTCGATGAATCGCTCATGAGCCATGATTTCAAATTCGCTTCCGATTTGGTCGGGTACGTAAGAGAACAGCATAAGGATTTTGATGTCGCCGTTGCCGCTTATCCTGCTCCGCACCCGGAATCGAAAACATTTTCGGAAGACAGAAAATTTTTAATTGAAAAAATACGCAAAGGGGCGAATTTCGGTATTACGCAGCTTTTTTTTGATAGCCGTGAATACCTTGATTTGCAGGAACGTCTGAAGAAAGAAGGAATTGCGGATTGTCCGATTATTCCGGGCATTCTCCCCATTCAAAGCCTTGCTTCGATTAAGCATACGCTTTCCTTATGCGGTGCGAATATTCCGGGGAAATTCTTTTTGGCTTTGGAAAAAGCCTATGACGAAGGTGGCAACGAGAAAGTGAAAGAACTCGGCTTGAAATACGCTGTCGACCAAATCCGTATTCTTTTGGACAGCGGCGCGAAAGGCATTCATTTATACAGTCTGAACAAAGCGGAGCTTTGTTTGCAATTGGTGGACATGATATAAGACGGCATAAAACCGTATATGAAAAGAGCCGTGTATTCAAATAAACGGCTCTTTTTTGTCGCTTCAGCACAAAAATATACCTGCTGAGCATTTCCATTTGACATGGGGAATTTTTTATGCGGGGTAAAAACTTTTATCTCTGCTGCCGCTGTCCGTAAAGCTTGCAAGTTTGCTGACAGCTGAAGCAAGAACCTTCTTCCACTGCGCTCCTTTACAACACGTTATAATAATTTCCTATACACCTCTAACATCACATACCATTATGAATATCATGCGGAAATGCTGCGTGCAGGCGGAATGAAAAAATTTCGAACAAGATTGTTCTTCTTTGGTATTTTTGTCAGTCAAAACCAAAGGGCGGCAGTCGGCGCTTCCTTCATTAAGAATACCGCGGAAAAAGTATCGGGTGTTTTTGCGGACAAAAAGGGTAAAAACAGTCTAAGGTTAACGTATCCGTATCCATGGGTAGTTGATAAGCATGGAAATTTAAAAAATATCAATACGGAAACAGGTATTTTTTGCGCAGACCCTATTGGGGTGATACGGTAAACCGAAATAACGGAAGTAATAAAAGCGCATAGGTAAAATCAACGAAATGGATACAGGAGAGTATTAGCCCAAATAGTACGGTCTGTTTGCGGAAGCTGGGGATATGCAGGCAAAGGCAAACTATTTTCAGCTGGAAGCGGTTTGCGGATAAAATGCATTGGGCGGACGCATTCGTATTTTGACATGCAAAGCGCTGTCATATAGGGCAGGAAAAAATCTGCCCGTTTAGCGGATTGTCTTCATTTCAATACGAATATCACAATTCCTGTACATTCATGATACTTGCTTCAAAAAGAAGCGGATTGATTTTTCCAAGCCGCACAAGCACCTCTTGCCCAAGCAGTGCTTTATCCCCGAAAAGCTGTCTTTTCGCGCGCACAAGAATTTGTTCACGCGTCAGGCTTACGGTCACATACATATCATTTTCATCAGAAATAATGCCATGGAAAGAGCAATTTTCACCTTGGCGCTTTGCCTCTTGCTGTATGAATACAAAACGCCAATAACGGGGTCTGCTGCGTTGGACCTGACTTGCAAGCCCGTTATGAATATTGAAATTCATAAGCATGTTTTCCATTTCTTCTTTATTGAAAAGAGGTTCTTGGAAAAAGGTGAAATGCATGATTTGCGCCTGATTCACCAAATCGGCATAACGGCGCAGGGGAGAAGTGACAGGACTGTATGCTTTCAATCCCAAGCCAGTATGGGGTTTCGCCTCGATTTCCGTAAGGGCGGGGCTGAGCAGACGGGCGATTTTGGCTATCTCTTCTGGCTTTTTCCAAATTCCTGCCATTTCTTTTGGAATACCGATGTGCTGTGTCCTGAAAAACAACGGAATTTCATGGGAAACCGCAAAATCGGCGGCAATGGAATTGGCGATGACCATGAGTTCGGAAACAATAAGCTGCGCCTTGGGGCTTTGTGGCATCGGTTCCAGATGAACCTGCGTTTTGCTGCCGGTTCCTTCAAGGTATAAATCGTATTCGTCGCGTTCGATGATGACAGCCCCGTTTTCAATACGTTTTTGCATATGCGCTTCTGCAAAAAGATAGGCTTTTTCAAGCAGGGCGCCGTATTTTCGCGCTTTGGCAAGAGCGTTTTCATCGGGAGCATACCGTTCTTCGTTCACAGGATAATGGCAGGAAGACTGCCGCACTGTTTCCTTTGCTTCTTCTATTTGGGAAATAGTTTCAGACAACACGGCTTCGCAGGCTGAATATTGCAGGTTATCGCAAACGTGCACACGGGAAAAAGAAATGCTGCAGTCGATAAGTTCGTTTTCGGCATTGAAAACAGCCTTAATCAGCATGGAGGGCTTGATTTGATTTTCAACCAGACTAAAGGAATTGGTGGAGAGCTCCTCCGGGAGCATGTGCAGATTTTTTTCGGGAAGATAAATGCTTGTACAGCGTTTTGCAATGATTTTATCAAAATCGCTTTGAAACTGCCAGAAAAAAGCGGGACAGGCGAGACTGATATGGATTTCTTTTGTTTGGTCCGCATGTTCTTCAAAAGAAAACGCATCGTCAATGTCTTTTGTGCTTGCGCTGTCGATACTGATAAATTCCTTTTGCTCTATTGAAGAAAAAATGCCGCAAAGTTCCTGCTTTTTGTCCAAAGAACAGTGCAGGGCGTTTTTATATCGGCTTTGTTTCCGGGGCAAGGGCAAAGGATTGAAATTTTCCTTTTCTGAAAGCGTTTTCGCAAGTTCCTGAATTGCGGCGAGTTCATCGGCAAAGGGAAGAGCGAAGTTATCGGTTTCGTCATAATCGATTTTGCTCAGCCAAAAATTATAATGCTCCGGAACAAGCTTCCATGTTACGGCAAGATAATAGGCGAGATAGGTTTCATCGGGAATTTGTTTGGTAACTTGTTTCCACAAAAGGTTTTCTTCATGGCTTTCCGTTTCCGTCATATGCTTGAGCAAAAGCCCTTTCAGCGTGGCTGCGACCGGTTCGGGCGGTTCTTTCGCCTTGTCCTTATCCGTGACATGCTGATGTTTGCAATATAAATCCCAAAGGTGTTTAAACCAGTCAGCCCCTCCGGAAACAAGCGCTGTTTTTTCTTTTTGCTGTTTTTCGGCAAGCAGTTTCGCTTCGGCTGTTTCTTGGCTGTAAACTTCAAAAAGCGGGTTTTGGAATTTAAAGTAATTTTTGCATTCCAAAAGGGCGTGGGCATATCCTGCCACAATATCGGGATTGATATTGTTTTCCATGAGACCTGCAAAAAAATCCGCACTTTCTTCCGTCACTTCGCCTTGTGTCATTTTCCAAAGTTCGGTGATGTCGATATTTTCTTTGGTCTTTTGCCGAAGTTCCTTATGCGCGATTAAGCCGGAAACAATATCCTCTTTGGCTGTGGCTTGAATGATTGGACCAATCCATGGCAAAAGACGGGATTGCGTTAAATTTATTTCACGTCTGTTGGCAAGCAGTAAACGGATTTTTCCTCCCTGCTCATCTAACACATAGCCGAGCGTGGGGGTGTTGTCCTGCATAAATTCAACAAGCAATCCGACTTTGATGGACATATGTTTCCTTGTTCAAAAGGCGGGAAACCGCCTTTTCTGTTTTATCAGTGTTTGAAAGAACGCTGGCCTGTAAAGAGCATGGCGATGTTTTTTTCGTTGCAGGCCTGAATAACTTCAAAATCGCGCAAAGAGCCGCCGGGCTGAGCAATTGCGCAAACGCCTTGGGCAGCAGCAGTATCCACGCCGTCACGGAAGGGGAAAAATCCGTCAGAAACCATGCGTGTGCCAATCAGTCCGCCTTTTGCTTTGGCGGTTTCAGCCATAACTTCGTCCAGTTCTTCTTTTGCCTTTGCGTCTTTGAGAGCTAAGAGCTGCCATTCGTACAGGGATTTTTGGTGACGGTGGTAAATAATAGAATCGGCAAATTTCGTATAGGCTTTATGCACGGTAAGTTCCACACAGCCGACTCTGTCCTGTTCGCCGGTGCCGATACCGACTGTTGTTCCGTCTTTTACAAAAATAACGGAGTTGGAAGTGACCCCCGCTTCAACCGCCCAAGCAAAAAGCAAATCTTCCACTTCTTCGGGGCTTGCCGTTCTGGTCGCATAGGATTTGCCTTCTTTATCCATGGCGGTTGCGGGAATGAAATCTTGGGCGGTGCGGATACGGTTGACAAACGATTGCTGTAAAATCAAGCCTCCGTCCATCAGGCTTTTAATATCGAGAAAAGGAATACCGCAGTATTCTTCAAGGCGTCCAAGCTGCGGCAATTCCATAATGCGCAGATTTTTACGGGCTTTTAAAATATCCACGGCGCCTTCTTCAAAGCTTGGAGCGGCGACCACTTCAAAATATTGGGAAGAAATAAGTTCTGCCGTCGCTTTGTCCAAAGCGCGGTTGACAACGACAGCGCCGCCGAAAGCGGCTATTCTGTCCGCCCAGAATGCTTTGTGCATCGCTTCTTCAAGGCTGCTTTGCCATGCCGTTCCGCAAGGGTTGTTATGCTTTAAAATAGTGGCTGCCGGTTTTTTTGTGAGGTATTGCAAGATATTGGCGGCATTGTCCACATCGGTAAGATTGGTTTTTCCGGGGTGTTTCCCTGCCTGAATCATTTGTTTTTCCGTAAGCATTGAAGAAATGCCGCTTTTTGCTGAACGCCATTTTTTATTGCCAAGCGTCAAGCTCCCCGCTTTCCATTGCGTAAAGGGCTGCCGGTTGGTCCGGATTTTCGCCGTAACGAAGCCCCCGAATTTCTCCGTCCATATCCCATGTGCGTTTTTTGTAGCAAATTTCATGTTCGCCTAAGGAAATTTTTAATGTTTCGGGAAATTCATCAGCCACGATTTGGCTGTACATTTTTTTTAAATCGCTCATGTTTTTTCCTATTCGTTTACAGAGCCGATATCGGCTTTAATGGCATTGACAGGGCAAAGTTTTATACAGCGTGTGCAGACGACGCATTTGTCCACATCAAACGCCAAATGGCGGTTTTTATCCATATATAAAGCGGCGGTGGGGCAAATTGCCGTGCAGGCTCCGCATTCAATGCATATTTTTTCGTCACGGATAATGCTTTGGGCTAGGTCCGAAACATGAATGCCTTGCTCTTCAAGGTATTTTTTTGCTTGGTTCGCCTGCTCTTTTGAGCAAAGAAGCTCCAAAATCAAATAGCCTTCGCGGCCGCTGGAAATTTGGGCTTTGGAAATATTGAAATCCAAATCGAATTTTCGGGTTAAATTGCAAACGATAGGTTCCGTGCTGATATTTTCAGGAAAGCGGAGATGAATGTTGTAGCCCATGATCAGTCCTTAATTCGTCCTTACAGGTTTTTTAAAATTGTTTGTGCCCGTTTCGCTTCCGCAGCTTTCGGATAAATGGTGATAAGCTCATTGAGGCGTTGTTTGGCGGCATCGTTTTTCTTTAATTCCATAAAACTCATCGCCTGTTTCAAATAACAGGCAGGAGCCTTGCTGCTGTTGGGAAATTGGGAAATGACTTTTTCGTAAGCAAGCGCCGCCCCGGCATAGTTTTTCAGTTGATATTGGCATTCCCCTTGCCAAAACCACGCATTGGAAACGAGTTTATGATCAGGATAAACAGTGGTGAAATCTTTAAACGCGTTCAGTCCCTTTTGATAATCACGGCTATTGAAGCTGTTGATACCGTTATCGTAGAGAGCCTGCGCCGTATCTGCGTTCTTTGCGGGGGCATTGGGCTGCGCGGCGGCTGTGTTTTGTTGGTTTTGGGTTGACGGACTTGGTGTCGTGATCATCGCCGTGTTATTGCTTTCAGTCGGCACGGAGGTTTGACTTTGCATGTCCGCCGGGCTGTCCAGCTGCAAATCCATGGCGAGCTGTGTTTCAATCAAACGCAAGGCTCTGTCATGGCGTGCGATAATATTGCCAAGCTGAGCTGTTCCGCCCAAATGCGCCGTGCTGTTTTGCAGGTTGTCGAGCGAACCGCGGAGCGCCGCCATTTCCCTGTGCAATGCTTGAATTTGTGACCAGCTGTCCGCCTGAGCGGGCTGTACATTGGAAACTTGCGCCTGAAGCTGGCGGATAGCTCTTGTGTTCTCGTTGACTGCATATTGAAGATTATTGCTGCCGGCTGTGCAGGCGCTGCCAAGGAGCAGCACAGGTACTAAAAGAGCGAGGTAAGATTTTTTCATATATTGAACTCCTTAGGTATTAATAGGTTTACTGCGTTTCATTCCGAAAACAAGATATGAAATTCCTCCTAAAACCGGAAGGAAAATTCCTGCCAGAACCCAAAGTACGCGTTCCTTTTCATTTGGGAACTCATGTTTCATCGCATGCCATATGGCCCAGAGGTTGAGTATGGCGGGCAACATCAAAAGAAAAAACGTGAAACCGGAAACATCAGAAAAAAACATACACTACCTATCGGGGCTTTTGTAAAAAATGTATGCTACAAGAAACGTTCCGAAGCAAATGGCTATATCGGCGATGTTGAAAACGGGCCAATGCCATTCCTTGTAATAAAGGTCTATGAAGTCAATAACATAACGCAAGCGCACCCTGTCGATGAAATTTCCGGCGGCTCCGCCGAGAATGCAGGCGAAGCCGAAGCTGAGAATTTTTGAATACGGCATTTTACGCATAAAATGCAGAATAATCCCAAGGGCTGCCATGGTTACGAAAACAAAGAACCAAAATTGCCAGCTTGATTCGGGATTATTCAAAAAACCGAAAGCCGCGCCGTAGTTCCTGACGTGCACGATGTTAAAGAACGGAATAACGGCAAAGCCGTCATAAAGGGGAATATTGCGGACAATGGCGGCTTTGCTGGCTTGGTCTGCAATAATCCAAAGAACAGCAAAAATAATCAGAATGGGATATCTATTATCTTTTACCATTTTTTCCCGTTCTTATTCAAGATTTTTCATCACTTCCGTACAGCGGGGGCAAAGGGTCGGATGATTTGCGTCGGTTCCGAGTTCTTCAGAGTAAATCCAGCAGCGTTCGCATTTTTCACCCTTGGCTTTCGTTACCGTAATGGCGATACCGTCCGTATCGGCAAAAAACGCATCAACGGGAGCGTTTTTAATATCTTCGATTTTCAGTTGTGAAATAATGCAAATCGCGCGCAAATCCGCATTGCAGGCTTTGAGGGCGTTTTGCAGTTCTTCTTTCAAATAAAGCTCGACGGCGGTATCGAGGGAATGCCCGATTTCCCCTGATTTACGCAAGGGCTCGATGGCTTTGGTTATTTCGGAGCGGATAAGGAGCAGTTGTTCCCAGTTTTTGCGGGCTTCTTCCGAAAGGGTGAAACCGTCGCAATTTAAGTCCTGGGTCGCAAAAATTGTTTTCGCTTCCGGCTTCAGGGCTTCCGGAATGTAGCGATAACTTTCTTCCGCCGTAAAGCTGAGAATCGGAGCCATATCACGCAATAAAATCATTAAGATATGGTAAAGGGCGGTTTGGGCTGAACGTCTTTCCCTGCTTTCGGGGTGGGAAGAATACAGTCTGTCCTTTAAGATGTCGAAATAGAATGCGCTGAGTTCCGTCGCGCAAAGTCCGTGCAGGGCATGGTAAACTTTATGAAATTCAAAGTTTTCATAAGCGTCTTGGATTTTGTTGTGCGTTTGCATGACGGTGTCCAAGGCGAATCTGTCAAGACTTTCCATTTCTCCCGCGGCAACCATGTTCTCTTTGCCGAGGTCGAAAATACTGCCGAGCATATAGCGGATGGTGTTGCGTATGCGGCGGTAAGCGTCCACAAGGCGGCTCATGATTTCGTCGGAAAAACGGATGTCTTCGCGGTAATCGACACTGGATACCCAAAGACGCAAAAGTTCCGCGCCGTGCTTGTCGATGACTTCCTGCGGGGCGACGACATTGCCGATGGATTTGGACATTTTTCTGCCGGCGCCGTCCACGACGTAACCATGGGTTAAAACATTCCTATACGGGGCGACGCCGCGGGTTCCGACGGAAGCGAGCAAGGAGGAATGGAACCAGCCGCGGTGCTGGTCAGAGCCTTCCAAATACAAATCAGCAGGAAATGCTCCTTCAGGGCGTTTTTCCATAACAGCCGCAAAGCTTGTGCCGGAGTCAAACCACACGTCAAGAATATCTTTTTCGCGTTTAAAGTGCGTACCGCCGCAGTGAGGACATTTTAAGACCGCTTCGGAATAATTTCGGCATCCTCTGCTTCATACCAGTAGTCACAGCCTGTGGGGTGCTTTGCAAAGCGTTCTGCAATTTCGCGCATCCATTTCGGGTTCTGCCATGCTTCGCCGCAGTCCTGACAAAGAAGCGCAAGAATCGGCACACCCCATGTTCTTTGACGGGAAATACACCAGTCAGGGCGCTGTTCAACCATGTTGTAAATTCTGTCTTCACCCCAGCTTGGTATCCATTTGACATCACTGCGGATGGCATTTAATGCTTTCTGACGCAGGTTATTGGTATCCATGGTAATGAACCATTGGGTCGTAGCGCGGAAAATGACAGGCTCTTTACAACGCCAGCAATGGGGGTAGGAGTGGGAAATTTTGGCTTGCGCAAGCAAATTCCCGACTTCTTCAAGTTTGGCGATAACATGGGGATTTGCATCAAAAACCATCATGCCTGCGAAAAATTCGACAGCAGGCAGAAAACGTCCTTGGTCATCAAGAGGGGAGTAAGCTTCAAGTCCGTATTTCAAGCCGACTTCATAGTCTTCCCGTCCGTGACCCGGAGCGGTGTGCACACAGCCGGTTCCTGCGTCCAATGTCACGTGTTCCCCGAGAATGACAAGAGATTCCCGTTTATAGAAAGGGTGCAACGCTTTGAGGTTTTCAAAACGTTTGCCTTCAGCTTCCGCAAGAACCGTGTACTCTTCCCAGCCGAAAATTTTCGCGCAGTTTTCAAGAAGTTCTTTTGCCAGAATATATTGGGCATTGCCTGCTTCTACAAGCACATAGATAAATTCGGGATGCAGGCAGACGGCGAGGTTGTCGGGCAATGTCCACGGGGTTGTGGTCCAAATGACGATATAGCTGCGGGCGGTATCCGCATTCGGGAAAATATCCTTTAGTTTTTCGTCAGCTAAAGGAAAACGCACGTAAACAGAGGGGGAAGTGTGATCATCGTATTCGACTTCAGCTTCCGCAAGGGCGGTCTGGCAGGAATTGCACCAATAAATAGGCTTTTTGGAACGGTTTAAATTGCCGTTTTCAGCAAAGTTGGCAAGTTCCGCCGCAGTTACCGCTTCATAGTTCGGGTCCATGGACATATAGGGATTTTCCCAGTTTCCGAGAACACCGAGGCGTTTAAACTCTTTTCTTTGAATATCGAGGAATTTTTGCGCATATTTTCTGCAGGCTTTGCGGATAGAGGCTTCGGGCATCTGGGCTTTCTTTTCTCCGAGTTCTTTTTCCACATTGCGTTCAATAGGCAGTCCGTGGCAGTCCCAGCCCGGAACATAGGGGGTTTTATAACCTGCCAAATTTTTTGATTTGATAATGATGTCTTTCAATATCTTATTTAATGCGGTTCCTAAATGGATGTGTCCGTTTGCATAGGGAGGACCGTCGTGAAAAACATACTTGCCCTTGGAGCCTGACGCTTCCTGCATCACTTCGTACGTATTGTTTTGTTCCCAGAATTTGAGCATTTCAGGTTCTTTGTGGACAAGGTCCGCTTTCATGGGATATGAGGTTTTCGGTAAATTCAATGTTTTTTTATAGTCAGCCATTCTTTTTGCCTCCGGAGCGTATAAACCGTTTTATTTTGGTTTATTCTTGCAAAATCGTCAAGTAAATACAAAGTTTTTTTAAATTTTTTTTACAGGCTTGTTCCTAACGCGAAAATACTGCCGTTGGGGGCGTTTTCAAAAATTTTGCCGCCGTAAACAAGAACGGTTTTTTCCATTCGCATGCTCGCCCAGTTTTCAAAGTGCGCCTCAAGGGTTTTTAAAAGGGCTATCGCCGTGGGGGTCACGGTTTCGCCTTTGCCTGCAAAAGGACAAACGGCAGCTCCTTGAAGCAGCGCAAGAACGGCGGGTGCCGGGCTTGGGATAAGCCCGTGCATGCAATGGATTGTGCCGTCCGCCAAAGGCAGGGGACCGCAGATGAAATTATCGGGAGCAAGTTCCGTGTAAAGGGCGCAGACAAGACAAATATCCAAAATGCTGTCCAATGCGCCTACTTCGTGAAAGGTCACGGCGTCCGCCTCTTTGCCGTGCACGTTTCCTTCCGCTTCGGCAAGAATGGTGAAGGTTTTTACGGCTAAATCCTTCGCGTTTTCGTGCATGCCGCTTTTTTCAATGATTTTTTCGATGTCGGCAAGCGTTCTGTGGGCGTGTTCGTGCTCCAAGGTTATATGGGCGCTTTTTCCGCGTATGCCGTTGACAAAACGGTCTTCTATGCGGACGCGGTCTTCCAGCTGAGGAAAATTTAATGTTTTTATGTGGGAATTGAACTGTTCTTGGCTGAGTTCAAGCAAAGAAGCCAAACCGCACAGAAGCATGTCCCCTGACAAGCCCGATTGGGGGCGTATGCAGAGGATTTTTTGTCGTGTTTTGCCATGGGCATTATGCTGATATTCGTGCGTATGCCCGTGTTCATGATGAGTATGTTCATCCGTATGGGAATGCTGGCGTGAATGCCCGCGGGAGTGTTTGTGGGAGTGTTCCATATTATTTCTCTTTTATTAACATATTCAGAATACGTGCGGCCGCGCAGGCGGCTCCGAAACCGTTGTCGATATTGAAAACGGAAATTCCGGAAGAACAGCTGGCAAGCATGGAGGACAAGGCCGTTTCTCCGTTTTTCGCCATGCCGTAGCCGACAGACGTAGGCACGGCAAGGATAGGGCTTTTAATAAGTCCGCCTAAAACAGAAACAAGGGCGGCGTCCAAGCCTGCGACGGCGATAACGATGTCGTATTCCCGGATTTGCGGGAGAGCTTTTTGTATCCGCCAAAGCCCCGCAACGCCGCAATCTTCAAACATGGAATGTTCAATGCCCAAATATTCCAAGGTTCTTGCCGCTTCCCAAGCTGTTTTCGCGTCTGCGCTTCCCGCGGAAACAACGGCTACTTTCTTGCTGGCTTTATGGGGAGGCAGGGCGAAAGCGAAAGCGGTTCGGGACAGTTCATGATAATTGATGTTTTTTTGGATGGTTTCCGGAAAACCGTAAAAAATTTCAGGCGCCAAGCGTGTAAATAAAATACTTTTTCCTGTGCTTTCATTAAATTCAAGCAGAAGGGATTGTATGATGTCTTTGTTTTTTCCCTCGCAAAAAACAGCTTCAGGCAGACCGAGACGCTCTTCACGTTCATAGTCGAATTGGACGTGAGCGGTATTTTTTTTGTTTTTCATAGGGGATTGATAACATTTTTTCAGAAAAGAGTAAAGGCTAATCATGGCTTATGTGGTTTATTGACCTATAAAATACTTTTTTTATGTTTGAAAGTATGCTCGTTGTTTTGACAGGGCATGCTCGAAAAAAAAATCATGCGATGTCGGGGATAAATAATATTTTTTTCACAAGAAGCTGTTTTGTTTTTTTTTCTGGTGCGTAAAAAAATATAGTATAATTTATTTTTTTCATTGATGATTTTTTTAAAAAAACGGAAATTTTCGCTGAAAATTTAAGAAATTTGCAATTTTCAAAGCATGCATTGCAAATTTTAATATGCTGCGGAATTATTTTTGTCAGGTTGTCCAAAAATATGTGAAAATAAAAACTTTACCGTCATTTCTTATTATTTTAGCTGGTTATGGTCATTTGCCATAAAAAAGACGGAAAAAGAATGGACTTTCTTATTTTAATTATGAAATACTTTAGAAAAATATGGAGGTTTTTATGGAATTTTTTATGGGTTTTTTAAACAGCTTCAGCGGGTTTCTTTGGGGACCTGCCATGCTTGTTCTGTTGGTAGGCACCGGTATTTATCTTACGCTTGGTTTGAAATTTTTCACATTTCGTAAAATGCCGCAAGGTTTTGCCGGCATTTGGAAAGGGCGCAGCAGCAGCGGCGACGGGGAAATCTCTTCTTTTAACGCTTTGATGACAGCCCTTTCTGGAACAATCGGCACAGGCAACATCGCAGGGGTTGCAACGGCGATTTTCTTGGGCGGTCCCGGCGCGCTTTTTTGGATGTGGATGACCGCCCTTGTCGGCATGGCTACCAAATTTTCTGAAATTTTGCTTGCAATGTATTACAGGCAGCGTTCCCCGCAAGGCAACTATGTGGGCGGGGCTATGTATTTTATTGAACGCGGGCTCGGACCGAAATATAAATTTTTAAGCGTGCTTTTTTCCATTTTCTGCATTTGCGCTTGTTTTGGCACGGGCAACATGATTCAAAGCAACACTGTTGCCGAATCCCTTGCTTCAAATTTCGGCGTGCCGAACTGGATAAGCGCTCTCGGTTTATTTGCTGTCGCAGCTGTCGTTATTCTTGGCGGCATTCAGCGTATCGGCAATTTCGCCGGCAAGGTCGTGCCTCTTATGGCGCTTGTGTATATCCTTGTTTCTTTGACCGTTATCATTATGCATGCGGACAGGGTTGTCGATGTGTTCATCTATGTTGTGGATGACGCATTTACGCCGACCGCCGCACAAGGCGGTTTTGCCGGTGCCACCGTGATGATGGCTATCCGTTACGGTATGGCGCGCGGCGTATTTTCCAACGAAGCCGGTCTTGGTACCGCTCCTATCGCCCATGCCACGGCAACCAATAACTGTTCTGTAAACCAAGCCATGCTCGGTATGCTTGACACGTTCATCGATACGATTATCGTATGCAGCATGACAGGTTTCGCCATTTTGGTAACCGATTTGTGGCGCTCCCCCGAAGCATTGAACGGCGTCGCTCTGACTACCGCAGCGTTTGACCTCGCCCTTGGCGGCATCGGCGGCAAGCTTGTGACCATTTGCCTGCTTTTCTTTGCATTCACAACAGCCCTCGGCTGGTGCGTGTACGGGGAACGCTGCGCCATTTACCTTTTTGGCGACAAGGCCCTTATGCCGTTCCGTTTGATTTACACCTTGGCTATTCCTGTCGGGGCATTGGTGCAATTGGATTTGGTATGGCTTATTGCCGACTGTGCCAACGCATTGATGGCCATTCCCAACCTTATCGGCGTATTGCTCTTGAGTCCGTTGGTATTCAGACTTGTGAAGGAATATAATGCAACCGGCAAGGTCCATACCTTTGATGACGAACAAGAACGCAAGAAGTAATTTTTGCTGATTTTAGAAACAAAAAAGCCGTTTTTATGAACGGCTTTTTTTATGAGCGAACATTTTTTATATTTGGGATAGTATATCAACCGCGGCGGCATGTTTGGACAGTTTTTGGGGGAGAAGCCGTCTTATTTTAAAAATATTTTTGGAAAATATCTTCTAAGGAAAGTCAAAAAAGAAAAAAGGCGATTAAATACAAAAAGCCCCTAAAAGGCTTTGAAACTGGTGGATGGTGAGAGGCTCGAACTCCCGACCCTCGGTGTGTAAAACCGATGCTCTACCAACTGAGCTAACCATCCGTTGTTTTGTCTATATACAGAGAAGCTTTTTTATTGTCAAGGAAAATTTTGCAAAAGAGGCAAAAAAGCTTAAGAACGTTTTCGTTTCGTAAAAGAAGCATGAAAATACGTATGATGAATGAAGAAACACGGAGAAGAAAATAATTGGTTTATAAAGGCGTTAAAAAAGCTGAGATAAAACGATAAGGCAGGGCAGTCAAAATCAAAACCATATGAAAATCTTGCGTGTGACCGCTAAAAAAAGCCCCGTTTAATGGATTTTCCACCAAACGGGGCTTTTGAAAAGCTTAGTTGATTACAAGTCCCGTTATTTTCTTTCGCCGAATAATCTGAGCAAATACAGGAAGAGGTTGATAAAATCAAGATACAGGGTCATAGCGCCGAGAAGCGCGCCGCGGCGCATGGCGACAGCGTCGTCAAGGGGAGCGGTTTCGCCCATTTGCTTGAGTTTTTGAGTGTCAAAAGCGGTAAGCCCTACGAAAACAATGACTCCGACAATGCTGATCACGAAATCCATGGCGGTGCTTGCAATGAAAATATTGGCGAGCGTGGCAAGGATAAGTCCCCAAAGCCCCATGATACAGAAAGAACCGATACTGGTAAGGTCTTTTTGGGTCTTAATACCGTAAATGCTCATTCCTCCAAACATGCCGGCGGTGATGATGAAGGTTTTTGCAATGGAAGCTTCGGTATAGACAAGGGTGATGGGGGCGAGGAAAACGCCGTTCAGCACTGCATAAAGCATGAACAGGGACGTTGCGACAACAGGGGATAATTTATGCATGGCAAAGGAAAGGTAAAGGACAATTCCTAAAATGCCTGCAATAAGCACAATGGGCATATAGCCGGAAAAAGTCGCCATAAGAATTGTTTGATTGCTTATTGTGATATAGGCGCTGAGTGCGGTTATGCAAAGAGCCGCCGCCATCCATAAATAGACTTGCTGTAAAAAGACAGTCACGCTGGAACGGCTTGCCGCCATGCTTTGTGTTTGATTATATTCCATTTCATTTCCTCCAATGGTTGAATGAACATAGTATAAGCACGATTTGTCAAATAGGCAAGGGCAAAGAGTTCGGAAGCGTTTTTTTTCGGTTTTTTGCGCCGGTATCTTCAATTGGCTTATTCGGCGGGATATTGTTCTGCAGGGATTATCCCGTCCGTTCGGGTACATGTCGTTTTTTTCGGCTTGCGGTCGGTTTCATAAAAAAATTGACAATAAATGTGATACAGCCTATTTTTTTATTTAGTTACCAACATAAAATGGATTACCGTTATGAATTTGAAAGACCGTGTCAATTCAATACAGCTTCGGCGCTCATGGGACATGCCCGATTCCCGGCTCAATATTTGCTGTATAACCCTGCGGGAAGATCTTGCTCTTTTGCCGTTGTTTTTAGAGAAATATCCCAAGAACAAAGTTTGTCTGCTGCTTGTTTTGGATCTTTTGGGCAATAGTCCTGAATACATAAGCGTTTCAACCGCCGGCGGCACGATTGCCGTTCCGGTTTGCGGGATGAAGGACATAAAGCGGATCGCTGAATTGGAAAAAGTGATTTTCTGCAAGCCCGGAGCTGCCGGAGCCGGCATGGTGGCTGCGGTTTTACGTGAATTGGCTGATTTTGGCGTTCATAACGTATATTTGTATGCAGGGAGGAGAGGAAAATTCGGTGTGCGGAAAACGTTACCAGATTTCTACCGCCAGAATGAGGCAAGCTTGCAAAAGGCATACGGTCTTTTGGCGGATGATGCCAGCCGTGAGGCGTATGCCGCGCGGGTCAAGGCGCTGATGACAGGAAATGCCGGATATTTGCCGCTTTCCGCGCATGAGGAATATTATCATCCTCTAGTCCGCCCGGAATACGGGGATATCATGCTGGACGGAGGCGTGTCGGACATGGTGGGCGTTCAGAAGCGATTTGCGCAAAGCGTGGGTGAGAAAGGATGCGTGTTCGGTTTTGAACCTATTCCGGATATGGCTGCAGTTGCAAGAAAAAAACTGGCGTGTTTTCCCCAGTATCATCTGCAAACCTCCGGACTGGGCAAGACCACGGAAGAGGTTCGTTTCGCGTATTTGCGGGATTCTTCCCATATGGCAGCCCAAAATTCCGAAGAGGAAAATTCCGTTCTTTGCCAGATGACGAGCATTGATGATTTTGTGCGCAAGCATTGGCTCGGTCGGGTGAACTGCATAAAACTTGATGTTGAAGGTGCGGAAATGCTCGCTTTGGCGGGAGGCAGGGAAACCATTCTGAAACACCGTCCGAAATTGATTGTCTGCCTGTACCATAAGCCGTCGGATATGGTTGATGTTCCCCTTTTCATCCATGATCTTGCCGAAGAATACGCATTGTATGTCGCACATTCGTCATGTATGTTCACGGATACGATTTTGTATGCTATCCCCCGCTCATAATTGAATATTGACGGTTAGGCGGCATGAAATTCTTCTTTCTGCTTTGTTTTAGGCAGTAATTTTGAACTTGCAGCGGCAGCGCCGGTGTTTTTTGTTTTCTTTGTTTTATGTCTGTGTATCAGCGGCATTGTTTTTGATTTAAGCGGTAAAAATTTAAAAAAAATTGCCGGCAATTTGGTTCCGGTTATTTTTATGATACGGATTGATTGCCGGCTGTGATTTGAAAAAATACGGAGAGCGAGGACTTAGAGGCAGTTTTTCAGCTCTTTTGCAATGATGTCCGCAATAAGTTTGTTGCCTTGTTCACTCGGGTGGACGCCGTCTTTTAAATCGCCGACAAAATCATTATCCAGCAGTTCTTGGAACATATTGATATAATACACGGAATTTTCAGAACAAATTTGTTCTTGTATGCTGATAAGCCTGCTCAGGCGTTCATTTTGTTCCGCATTGGCGACAGGGCTCGGACTAACGGCGATGACCCGCCCTTTGCTTTTGGCTGATTGAATGAGTTTCGTATAGTTTTCTTTGCTTTCTTCAAGGCTTAAATATGGATTTTCCGTAAATTTCATCGTATCCACGACACCGCACATCAAAAAGAAGACAGGCGTGCTTCCTGCTAAGCTGCGGACGGAAAATTCATTGTCAAAACGGGCGAGTATTTCTTTGGAAGAGTTTTTGCAAACCCCTAAATTATAAAATTTCGTAGGGGGAAGAGAAAAATTTTTTTGCAGATTGCCGATTATTAGTTGATAAAAGCTGTCTTTGGGCTGAACATTGACACCCAAGGTGATGGAATCACCGAAAAAATAGAAAATATGCATGGATTTTTCCTCTTAATATGAAAAAAATCCCCATTTATTGGTTTGTGCCGTCAATAAATGGGGAGGGTATTTTTTACAGTTTTTTTTTTCTTTATATACGGTATTGCATGTTATGCAAGAGCAAGCAAAAGAAGAAGCGCTGCGATATTGATGATTTTAATCATCGGGTTGATCGCAGGGCCTGCGGTATCTTTATACGGGTCGCCGACGGTGTCGCCGGTTACAGCCGCTTTGTGCGCGTCTGAACCTTTGCCGCCGAAGTTTCCGTCTTCAATGTATTTTTTTGCGTTATCCCATGCACCGCCGCCGCTTGTCATGGAAATGGCGACGAAAATACCGGTTACGATAGTGCCCATGAGCATGGCGCCGAGGCTTGCGAATGCCGCGTCCTGTCCGCCGACAAGGGAAATAATTCCATAGAGGACAATAGGTGCGAGAACAGGCAGCAAGGAAGGGATGATCATTTCCTTAATTGCCGCTTTTGTAAGCATATCGACAGCAGCATGGTAATCAGGTTTGGCGGTTCCTTCCATAATTCCCGGAATTTCTTTGAATTGGCGGCGAACTTCCACAACAACGGCAGAACCTGCACGGCCAACGCTCATCATGCCCATAGCACCAAAGAGGTAAGGCAGAAGACCGCCGATAAAGAGACCGATAAGAACAAACGGGTCTTGGAGGGTGAAGGTGACATTTGGAAAGCGGGAAGTAACGGGAAAGGTCTTCCGTGTATGCCGCAAAAAGAACAAGGGCTGCAAGAGCAGCAGAACCGATAGCATAACCTTTTGTTACAGCTTTGGTGGTGTTGCCGACAGCGTCAAGTGCGTCAGTTACTTCGCGAACTTCATCAGGAAGACCGCTCATTTCAGCAATACCGCCGGCGTTATCGGTAACAGGTCCGTATGCGTCAAGAGCAACAACCATGCCGGCAAGAGCGAGCATTGTTGTAGCGGCAATGGAGATACCGAAAAGACCTGCGTTATGGTAAGCAAACAAGATACCGGCGCAAATGACGATTACAGGCAATGCGCAAGCTTCCATGGAAATAGCAAGACCTTGGATGACGTTTGTTCCGTGACCTGTGGTGGAAGCTTTTGCAATGCTTCTGACAGGACGGTAGGCGGTTGACGTGTAGTATTCGGTTATCCATACCAAAAGGGCGGTAACGCCAAGACCGGTGAAAGAACACAAAAGGAGGTTGCCGCCGGTGAACGCTTTGCCGTTGATAACCATTTCACCGGTATTCCAGAAGAATGCCATGGTGATGAACGTGATAAGGGCTGCGGAAATGACAGCGGTCGCAAGGAAGCCTTTATAAAGGGCTTTCATGATTTTCTTATCGTCGGAAAGCTTCACGAAGAAGGTGCCGGCGATAGAAGCCAGGATACAAACGCCGCTGATGAGAAGCGGATAAATGATCATAAGGTTTTGCAAAGCGCCTTCAAAGTAAATGGAAGCCAAAAGCATGGTGGCGACAATGGTGACGGCATAGGTTTCAAAAAGGTCGGCTGCCATACCTGCACAGTCGCCTACGTTGTCGCCGACGTTGTCGGCAATAACCGCAGGGTTGCGGGGATCGTCTTCGGGGATGCCAGCTTCCACTTTGCCGACCAGGTCAGCGCCCACGTCAGCCGCTTTGGTATAGATACCGCCGCCGACACGGGCGAAAATGGAAATCAAGGAAGCGCCGAAGGAAAGGGCTACCAATGCCTGCATGAGTTCAGCCGTGTCGACCTGGAACATTTGCAGGATCGCATAGTAGAAAGTAACGCCTAAAAGTCCGAGACCGACAACCAGCAAACCTGTGATTGCGCCGGATTGGAAAGCGATGTTCAATGCAGGGGTAAGACCTTCACGGGCTGCTTCCGCGGTTCGCACGTTAGCGCGGACGGAAACGTTCATGCCGATATATCCGGCTACACCGGACAAAATGGCACCAATTACGAAACCGAGTGCGACAAGGAAAGAAAGGGAGAAAAGAAGCAACACCGCAACAATGACGCCCACAATGGCGATAGTGCGGTATTGGCGGTTTAAATATGCCTGTGCACCTTCTTGAATCGCACCTGCGATACGCTGCATATCTTCATTGCCCGTGCTGGCTGAAAGCACGACTTTAGAGGCTTTGAACGCGTAATACAGTGCGAATGCCGCGCAAGCAAAGACCAATAATAAGGAAATAGAAGTCATATAAGACCCTCGCTACGTTGAAATGATATGGGAAAAGCCACGAAGCTCTGTCCAACATATTAGAATTAAAAATCATATATGAAAAAACAACAATAAGCAAGGATAAAGTCAAGGTATGAAAAAATAATTTTAAAACCCTAAAGAAGTGAGCACTTCGTGGGGAACAGTGTTCCACCACGTTGCGAGCATTTCAGGGGTGACGGGATTTTCCTCCCCTCCCAGAACATAAGCATGGTCGCCTGTTTGGATATTTTTTCCGTCGTAAATGTCAGTGATGTCAATGGCGGTCATTTGCATGGTGATATAGCCGAGCACGGGGCAGTGCCGTCCGAGCAGGGAAACATGGGGCACAAAACTGCTGTCTTGGCTGAAAACACGGTTGCTGCGGCGGTATCCGTTGGCATAGCCTATGCCTATCCATGCCGCCACGGTGTCGCGTTCCGCCGTAAAGCTCTGCATGTAGCTTAAGCATTCCCCGCGTTTTAAATGATTTATACTGAGAATTGGGGCGGTAAGAGCGAGGGCGGGCTTTAAATGAGGGGTCAGCGCCTCTTTTTGGGTGCCGTACAGCGGATTTCCGCCGTAAAAAATTCTTCCGATGCGGGCGATATCTCCCGCATATTCCGGATAGGCGACGAGAGCCGCGGAATTGGCGAAACTCGTTTTTATGTCGGGAAAGGCGTTTTTTAACGCTGTAACGGCAGGAGCGAGCCGCTCCGCCTGTGTTTGCATGTAGCCGTTTTCAGAAATAACATCGGCGCTAGCATAGTGCGTCAGCACATATTGCGCTGTTTTGTTGTGTTTTTTGATGAAGTGAATCACTTCACCGATATCTTGAGGCAAAAATCCGAGGCGTCCCATGCCGGAATTGATTTTTACGGCGATTTTGCTCGAATGGGTCAGTGCTTTGTCCAAGGACTGCCTGTCGTGGGCAAGGCTGACAATGTTTTCCTCTTCGCCTTTTTTGTATTCTTCGTCGGTCAGCGCTCCCAGCAGCGGGATAATTTCATTTGCGATACCTTTTTCTCTGAGCTCCAATGCCTCATAAATCGTGCCGGTGGCAAAATACTTGACGCCCTGTTTTTCAAAAAAACGTGCTATTTCCACGGCGCCATGGGCATACGCATTCGCCTTGATGACAGGCATAAGTTCCGGATGGAGATTTTTAACCTGTCTGTAATTGTAAAGAAGCGCATCGAAATCGATTTGTATTCTGCAAAAAGCGTTTTTCATGGTTCGTCCTTTTTTGTCTTTTTGTATTGTAATATGAATTCCATAAAAAGCAAGACAAGATTTTTACAGTGATTTCAATATGATATATTTATAAAAAAATATTTTTTTAAAGAATTTATTTGCTTTATTCTTCTGAAAATTTATGTTACAATTTTTGTGATTTTTTATAATATGAATATGTGGAATATGTGAATGCTTTGTTTTTTTAGATATGTCGTCATAATTTTCGCTTTTTTCTTCGGGGCTGCGGCAAACGCGCAAGCCGTGGAGTTGCCCGATTCCATCGCTTCCGACGGCTCCCTCGTGACAAAGGATGAATTGCCTTGGAAAATTTATGCGGATTCCCTTGTGAGCGTGAACGACGGAGTCGTGATTGAAGGGCGCGGCAATGTTTTGCTCGTCCGCGGTGATGATTATTTAAAAGCTGATTTTGCCAGATTATACACAAATACCGAATGGATTTTGCTGCAAGGAAATGTTTATGCGAAACTGGGCACTGATGAAGTCGAAGCAAAGGAAGCCGAATTTGATTTGACAAACAGCACAGGCTGGCTGAAAGACGCGAAGCTTTTTCTTGCCGGTCCGCACATGTATTTTAAGAGCGATGAAATATATAAAAAGGGAGAATCCCGCTATTCCCTTTTAAAGGCTACCGCCACGACCTGCGACGGTTCCGTTCCCCTGTGGAAAATCGAAGCTAAGGAAGCCGATCTTGAAGTTGACAGTTACGCGCATTTTTTTGATGTCATTTTCAATATAAAGGATAAGGGGGTGGCATACGTTCCTTATTTTGTCGCACCGACCAAGACGACAAGGCAAAGCGGTTTGCTGCTTCCCAATTATGGTTATAGCTCCACACAAGGTTTTTACTATACCCAGCCTTATTTTCATGTGATTGACCAAAGCCGGGATTTGACGGTTTACGGAACTGTTCTGACGGAAAAAGGGTTCATGCCGTCCCTCGAATACCGTTCCCACACAAAAGAAAATGAAAAACTGTGGGCGATGATCGATTTTTTATATGACGACACGCGGGTTTTGAGTGAAGGACAGGATTCCGTGGACCAAACGGACGGGAAGATCCGTCCGAACAGGACCCGTTACTGGCTGAGAGCCATGGGCAGCGGGGATATTTTCGAGAGCCGCTGGAACTATAAATATAATTTGGATTATGTTTCCGACCAAAATTTTATTCGTGAATTCAGCAACCGTATGACAGGTTTTGATTATACCCGTGACAACAGTTACAGCATGTTCGGACGAAATTTTGCCGAAGCGGATGAGAACAGGGTGACTCAGGGCTTTGCGTACAGGAATTATGAAAAATTTTATTTGACGGCAGGAATGAAATATACGCAAGACCCGAATTTCGGTCACGGGAACCTTTCCCATAAATACGATACGACGGTTCAGCATCTTCCGGAATTTGGCTTGTATTGGAACAGGGATAAAATCGTTGAAAATTTTCCTTTGGAATGGAACATGCAAGCCAATATGGGCTATTATTACCGCCGTTTTGGCACGAAAGGCGCCAAGGCGGAGCTTTATCCGGAGGTGGCGTATCCTGTCAGTTTGGGCTTTGTCCGCGGTGAAGTCGCAGGGCGCGCCAGAGGAACCGCATATACGGGCATTTCAGGAAAAGACACTTCTTTGCTGAATGATTTGGGCAGCGGGGAACAGCAAGGCAGCGACACACGCTTCATTCCGGAATTTCGTTCGAGTTTTTACGCCCAAGCTGACCGTATTTGGCAGTTTGAACAGGAAAACGCCCCCGTTCAGGAAAATGTCGGCAAACGGGAAATGGTTGCGCTGAAGCATACCGTTCAGCCGAGAATCGCTTATGAATGGATAGAGCATGTTGATCAGGAAGGAAATCCCTTTTTCACCATTGAGGACAGACTGCAGGGCAAAAATGATTTAATAGTCCGTCTGGATAATATTTTGACTGCGAAATACAGTTCCGTTGTCCGGCAGAAAGACGGAATCGGCAATAATTATTCATACCGCGATTTCATAAATCTTTCCGTCAGCACCGGCTTTGATTTTAAAGAGGACAGCAGAGAAAAACATGTTGAGGTTTATGAAAGAAGACCATGGCATGATTTGAGAACCCGTTTGGATTTCAAGCCGCTGAAATGGATCAATTTTCATGGTGATGCTTATTATTCTTTTTATGACGGCAAACTGAACCGTGTGGATGTGGGTTCGACTTTGTTCCATAACACCTATGGTTCTTTCAGAACAAGTTACAGTCAGCGCGAGCCTAATTACAATTACAGAAGATTTGTGAATTACGACAATGTCAATGACATAGTTCCCAGCGGAAAAATCAATGTTATCACCAATACGCTGTCGTTGAAAGCTTCTCCCGAACTTTCCCTTTATATAATGGAAAGGACGAATTTGGATACGGGAAAAAGCTATGAACGTGTCGCCGGAGTCGGGTATAAACATCAGTGTTTATATTTGTACGGGGAATATACGAAAGACCAGATTGAGGAACGTTTCAGTTTGAATATAGAATTTTTGGGATTAGGGTTTTAATTATGATTGCGAGGCTTGTTTGCGGGGCTTTACAAGGTATAGAAGCGTACAAGGTCGAACTTGAAATTGATTACACCAAGGCGGGCATGCCGGCTTTTGTCATGGTCGGTTTGGCGGAAGGCGCCGTTAAGGAAGCGAAAGAACGCGTGTTTACGGCTATCCGTGCCTGCGCGTTCAAACTTGCGCCCGCCAAAATCACAGTAAACCTCGCCCCCGCCGACAGGAAAAAAGCGGGCACCGCTTATGATTTGCCTTTGGCTATCGGCTTATTGACGGCATCACAAAATATTCATCCTTCTTTAAATACGGAAAAAATTTTTTTTGCCGCAGAACTTTCATTGAATGGGACACTGCGGCCTGTAAGCGGAATTTTGCCTCTCGCCCTTTTAGCCCGCTCTTTGCATATGGATGCGATGATTGTTGCGCGTGGAAACGCCGGTGAAGCGGGCATTGTTGACGGGCTGACCGTCTACGGTCTTGATACGCTTACGGATGTGCTTGATTTTATTTGCGAAAAAGCTTGCTTTGAGCCGGTAAGGCATAAGCAGGGTGAAGAATGCCGAAGTTATGATATGGATTTTTCCGAAGTGAAAGGGCAGGAAGAAGCGAAACTCGCCATAGAGATTGCGGCGGCAGGCGGGCATAACCTCCTTTTCATCGGTTCGCCGGGCAGCGGCAAGACCATGCTTGCAAAGCGGATACCGACAATTCTGCCGAGTTTGACCTTTGAAGAAGCTTTGGAAGTGACAACCATTTACAGCGTATCCAATAAATTGACCGCAAAAGGGCTTGTGACGGCAAGACCTTTCCGTTCCCCTCACCATACGGTTTCGGAAATCGCCCTGATCGGCGGAGGAAGTTACCCCAAACCGGGGGAAGTGAGTCTTGCCCATAGGGGAGTGTTGTTTTTAGATGAATTGCCTGAATTTTCCCGTTCGTCTTTGGAAGTTTTGCGGCAGCCTTTGGAAGACGGGTTCGTTTCCATTTCCCGTTCCGCCCAAAGCTTAACCTATCCCGCTTCCTGCATGCTCATTGCCGCCATGAACCCTTGCCCCTGCGGATATTACGGGGATAAAAAACATGAATGCACATGCTCAAGCCAGCAGTTGGCACGGTATCGGGCTAAACTTTCCGGACCGTTGCTCGATAGGATTGATTTGCATATCGAGGTTCCTTCCGTACAGTTTGAGGATTTCCATACCGATTTCAAAGGCAAGGATTCCGCAGGCATGAAGCTGCGTGTTGAAAACGCGAGAAAAATTCAGAAAGAACGCTATAAGGGTACAGCATGTTTGACCAATGCTGATTTATCAGGAGCCATGCTTGAAAAATACTGCTTTTTAGAGCAGAAGGAAAGGGACTTTTTGGGTAAGGCGGTGGACAGGCTCGCTTTGTCCGCGCGTTCGTTCACACGGATTTTAAAGGTTGCGCGCACTGTTGCCGATTTGGAAGAACAAGAAAAAATTGCGGTTTCACATATCGCTCTTGCCATCCAATGCAGGGCATTGGACAGAACCATGAAAAATCAAGGGGGAATTGCATGAATCCTTTGCGACATAAATTTTTGCCGATTTCTTTCGTTATTGCTGTGCTCGGTTTGTTTTTTTCCGTATATAATATTTTAAGCGTTTTTTTATTTGAAAAAGTCTGTACGGACAATTGCAGCGTTTTCGCCAATTTCACTATCATGGGCTTTTCCCTGTGGTGGCTCGGAGCGGTATTTTTCGCAGGTATTTTGATTTTATCTTTATTCGGCTGCGCGTATGTCATACGGATTTTAACCGCCGCCGCGCTTTTTTTCGATATTTTTCTGCTTTTGATCATGGTGAACACCACGCTTTGCATTGTTTGCATCATTGCGGGGATTTTGCTTGCGTGTTCCTATTATGCCGTCCGTTATGAAAACAGGCGTCCTATCGCTCCGTATCCCAAAACCTTGCTGCTTTCCGTTTGGTGTTTTTTGTTCGTATTGCTGATTGGTTCCGCAATCAATGCAAATCAGCGCGGGGTGCCTTTTATCGAAATTGAAAATCCAAGCACGAAGATTTTCTTTTCCCCTTCTTGTACGGCTTGCAAAGATATTCTTGAGAAAGAGCATACGAATAAAAATATCGCATGGTTTCCCGTGGAGGAAAACGGCAACGATATTTGGCGTATCATGTATATGTGGGAACGCCTGGAAGCGGGAGACACTTTGTATCAGGCATTGCTGAATTCGGAAAAGAGAAAACCCGAAGAACACGTTGATTTTTTTGATGTGTTCAGTTTCCGGTATTTCGTAATCCAATACCGGATTTGGAAAAATACCGCCATTGTCAAGCGCAGAACGTCGTTCATCCCTTATATTGAAGTTTTTGGCGCACCAAAGGATTTACCCGTGCAAACCGTGCGGCTGGAGCAATCCGCCGTAATGGAAACCGAAACAAATATCAGTGCGTTAATCGGTAAGGAAACGACGCTTTGCGGTGATGAGGCAAAGCCGTGCGAAGAATGACGGCTGCGGAAAAATCGGAAAAGAACGATTGAGAGCCGTCCCTCCTAATCTTTTATTTCAAGAAAAACTTCCTGCACGCGGATAATGGCTTCTTGGGAGCCGAACACATAAACGACATCGTTTTCGAAAAATTCCGTTTCAGCGTTCAGTTCCGTGATATTTTGCGTTGTTCTGTGTACTGCGGCGACGTTTATCTTATAGATGTTCCTTAAAATTCCGTCGCCTAATTTGGTGCCGATGAGTTTGCAGTTTTTTTCCACTTTTAAGCTTGCGAACTGCAAATCGGGCAAATTGTCTTTTATCGCCTGCAAATTGCTGCCTAAATCTATGGTGTGCGCACCTGAATAGACTTCTTTGCGGATCTGCTGGACATATTGTTCGATTTGCTGGCGGGGGATAAGAAAATAATTGAGAACTTTCGCAAAAACTTCAATGGAGGTTTCAAATTCTTCCGGGATAACATCATCGGCTCCCAGTTCTTTTAAACCGGTTATTTCTGATAAAAATCGGGTCCGTACGACAATATGCAGACCGGGATTGAGTTTTTTGGCGTTGCTGATTATGGCGCGCGAACCTGTGGGGTCTGAAGTCATAATCGCCAGACAGCGCGCCTTTTTCACGCCCAAATGCTCAAGCACCAAAGGATAGCTTGCGTCACCGTGAAAAATGGGCTCGATGTCTTTAAAACGTTTTACCGTATCCGGATTGAGTTCTGAAACAACATAGGGAATTCCGCTTTCCTTGGCTACCTTGGCGAGGCTTTTTCCTCCGATTCCGAAGCCGATGATAATGATATGCTCATTGAAATCGTTCTGTTTTTCCGGTAACACGTCTTCTTCATGGGCGTATTTTTTAAAATAGCCGCTGAGCAATTTCGCGGCAAACTGCGGGGCGTTGTTGATGAAATAAGGCGTCAGTGTCATGGTGATGATGCTGGCAGCCAAAAAAGTTTGATACCCGTCATTATCTATGAGATGGAGCGTTAAGGCGTGTCCCGCCAGCACAAAGGAAAATTCTCCGATCTGGGACATGCTGAAAGCCGAAATAATGGCGGTACGCATGGAATATCCCGTAATTTTCACCACAGGAACAAGCGTAAAAAGTTTTATGGCAAAAATAAGAGCCGCTATGGAAAGAACGATAAAAATATGGGAAATGAAAAAGTCCAAATTCAATAACATTCCGACAGAAATGAAGAAGATACTTGTGAAGATTTCTTTGAACGGCAGAACATTTTCCATAATGCTGACACTGTATTCCGATTCCGCAAGAAGCAAACCCGCGATAAACGCTCCCAAGGAAAGGGATAAGCCTATAGAGGCTGTTATCAGGGCTACGGAAAAGCAAAATCCCAGGACTGTCATGAGCATAAGTTCGCGGGAACGGGTTTTGACGACGGCAAACATGAGGCGGGGTAAAATGAATTTGCCGAATAGGATAACGCCGATAATGACAAGGGAGTTTTCGCCGATGGTGATCAGGCTTTCTTGCAGGGATAATTCCAATTTTCCGCTGAGAAGCGGAAAAAGAAGCATGATAGGGACAATGACGAGGTCTTGGAAAATGAGGATTGCAAGGCAAACCCTGCCATGCGGCGAATCAGACTGGGCTTTTTGCTGGAAAAGGCTCAAAACAATGGCGGTGGAAGAAAGGGTGACCAAACAGCCGAAGGCGACAGCGTTTTGCCATGGCAATACGGCGGAAAATATTGCTGTAATCAGTAAGATAGTGAAACTTATCTGTCCGAATCCGCCAATTAAAAGGGGGCGTTTTATCCGTTTCAAATCTTTTAAGGAAAGTTCCATGCCGATGGTGAACAGCAAAAGGGCGACACCGACCTCCGCCATAATGTCGACCGCTTCAATTTCCGAAACAAGTTTCAGCGCGGAAGGACCGCAGATAATACCTGCGACCAATAACGCGACAATGCTGGGAATTTTGAATTTCGCACAAATAAGGATGACCACGATGGAAATCATGAAAACTGCGATAAGTTCCTGTAAAAAATCAAAATGCATAGCCTTACCTTGATTGTTCGGATTAATGGGTTATAATACAACAAGTTATAGCGGATAATTTAAATAATGCAAGTATGGAAGAAGACTAAAAATGCATGAAGAAAGAGAAAAAAGCGGAGCATTAATATTAAACAACAAAGAGCACCGAACAAAAGCCAGGTGCTTATTGCATAAGGAGCATTGCGAAGGGGCAAAAGCCCCTTGAATTATTTATTATTCAATTTCACAATGCTTTTTACGGTGTCAGACATTAAAGCGCCTTTATTCACCCATTCCTGAAGTTTTTCCGTGTCGATACTGACTTCAGCAGGGTTTTTGTGAGGATTGTAATATCCTAAAAAGTCCAAAGGACGTCCGTCACGGCGGGTTTCGCTGTTGATGGCAACAACACGGTAGAAAGGAAGTTTCTTAGAGCCGCTGCGGGTAAGTCTGATTTTTACAGCCATTGTAATCTCCTCTTTTTTATGGTAGATATTATCTTTTTTTCTTTTTCTTTTTATCTTTATCACGTTTTTTCTTGGTGGCGGAAGTACCGCGGGAGCCCGGCATTCCGGGCAGAGAACCCAAACCGCCAAGTCCGCCCATATTTCCTAAACCGCCGAAACCGCCCATGCCGCCCAGTCTGTTCATTCCGCCCAACTGGTTCATATTGGGCATAGGGGGCATTTTTCCTTTGCCGCCTTTCAGCATGCCGGACATCATTTTGCGCATTTGGTCAAATTGACGCAAAAGCTGGTTGACATCTTGGACTTTTGTGCCTGAACCGTTCGCAATACGTACTTTTCGTGACGGATTGATGATATCGGGGTTACGGCGTTCTTTCATGGTCATGGAATTGATGATAGCTTCTGTTTTGGCTATTTCTTTTTCATGTCCTTTCATTTCGCCAAGTTGTTTTGCAATGCCGCCAAGACCCGGAATCATTTTTAAAATGGATTCGAAAGATCCCATGGAACGCATACGTTTCATTTGCGTACGGAAGTCTTCAAGGTCGAACTTGGCCTTTTGCATTTTTTTCGCAAGGGCTTCCGCTTCTTCTTGTTCGATGGTGCTCTGGGCTTTTTCCAACAAGGTCAGCACATCGCCCATGCCAAGAATGCGCCCTGCGATCCTATCCGGGTGGAATACTTCCATTTCTGAAAGTTTTTCTCCCATGCCGACAAATTTTACGGGTGCGCCGGTAACGGCTTTAATGGAAAGAGCCGCCCCGCCTCTTGCGTCGCCGTCCATTTTGGTGAGCACGACGCCTGTAATGCCGATTTGCTGATTGAACGCGTCGGCAACGGTGACGGCATCCTGCCCGGTCATGGCGTCAGCCACAAACAACGTTTCCTGCGGTTTCGCAATATCCTTGATTGTTCGGAGCTCTTGCATGAGGGGTTCGTCAATATGCAAACGTCCTGCCGTATCGAGAATAACAACGGTGCATTGTTTTTCTTTCGCATCCATGAGAGCGTTTTGCACAATATCGGCGGGTTTCATATCCGCTTTGGAATCGAAGCAGGGAATATCAAGTTGTTTCGCCAAAGTGCGCAGCTGCTCAATAGCCGCAGGACGGTAAACATCAGCAGGAACAAGGTAAGGCTTCATTTTTTGTTTACGAAGCAAAAGGGCAAGCTTACCTGAGGATGTGGTTTTACCGGAACCTTGTAATCCTGCCATAAGAATAACAGCAGGCTGCTGTCCCTGTAATTTTAGTTCCGTGCTTTCACCGCCAAGCAGGTGCACAAGTTCATCATTGACAACTTTAATGACTTGTTGGGCAGGACTGACTCCTTTCATGACGAGCGTGCCGAGGGCTTTTTCTTTTACCGTGTCCGTAAAATCTTTTACGACTTTAAAGTTGACATCGGCTTCAAGAAGCGCCAAACGCACTTCACGCATAGCCTCCTGGATGTTTTCTTCCGTAAGCTGCACACGTCCGCCAAGGGAACGGAACACGCCGGAAAGTCTGTCAGTTAAGCTTTCGAACATAGTTATTCCTAAATATTGATGCTCTCAAATAAGAGTAGCTCATTAGCGTTACTTGAAAAAGTGTGTTACGTCAAGAAAAAAGAACGGATTTTAAAAAACGGGCGGGTGAACGGCGGCTGTATAAAAATTTGATACATTCCGCACGGGCTGTACGGAAATTAGACAGGGGAAAAACGGACATGAAAACGCTAAATTCAATTTAATAAGCTGGTTATGGTATTGGTACGCTTTTTGCTGATAAGAAAGTACCTCTCTAAAATGAAGCATGGCTTACCATAACAGGTAACGTACTTCTTCCTATCTCCCCCTATAAAGCCACCTTCCCCTTGGGTGGCTTTTCTTTTTAAAAAAAACTTGTCAATCAGAAAAAGAAAGTGCAATATACAAAAAAATTTTAGGAGGAACGCTATGAGTTTATGCCCTTGCGGATCTCAGTTGGAAGATAAGGATTGCTGTTTGCCCGTTCTTGAAGGCGCAAAAAAGGCTCCTACCGCGGAAGCGCTGATGCGCGCACGATATACAGCCCATGTTTTGAAAAAATACGATTTTTTGGTGGAAAGCGCCCATCCGGAATTTCGTGATGATGTCAGCCCCAGTGAAATTGAAGAATGGTCTTCCGTAATGGATTGGAAATCTTTGGAAATTCTTGGAACCAAAGAAGGTCTTGAAAATGATGAAACAGGGGAAGTGAGCTTTTGCGCCCATTATTCCGTTCGGGATTTTCCTCAGGAATTGCGGGAAGATGCGTTCTTTAGAAAAGAAAATGACACATGGTACTATGTTGACGGCACTGTTTACGGCAAAGAGCCGGTGCGCCGCGAAAGTCCGAAAATCGGCAGGAATGACCCCTGCCCCTGCGGAAGCGGCAGAAAATATAAGAAATGCTGCGGAAAAAATGAAGAATAACGCGCCGGAGGGGGGTGCCCGTTCGGATTGCGGCTTGCTAAAAAAAGAAGATTAATGTATTTTCAAGATACTGCATACGGCTTTAGAGGAGGAGTATATGCTTATTCGTGATTGGATGACAAGTTCGGTGATTTCAGCGAAAGAAGACGCATCAATGCTTAAAGTTTCAAAATTAATGCAAGAACATGGAATAAAACGTATTCCTATCGTCGATGACGAGATGAGACTTATCGGTATTGTTTCCGACAGAGATATTAAGGAAGCTTCACCTTCAAAAGCGACTACGTTGGATGTGCATGAACTTTCTTATCTTTTGTCAGAATTGAAAATCAAGGATATTATGACGAAAAACCCCGTTGCTGTCAGCTCGATGGATACCATCGAACAAGTCGCCCTTATCATGCTGGAGAAGAAGCTGACGGGGCTTCCTGTCGTGGATTGGGAGAAAAAGCTGGTCGGCATTATTACCGAAGCCGATATTTTTAAAATTTTCACGGAAATTTCAGGGGTTCGCCGCGGCGGTATCCAATTTGCTTTGGAGCTTTCCGAAGACCCCGGAACTTTGCCTCCCGTCCTTGATTTGATAAGGGAGAACGGCGGCAGAATCGTATCCGTGCTGACCGGCGGGTATAAAGACAATGATACCATGCGTGATGTATACATCCGCATACGTCCTATGGCGGCGGAAGAAGAGAATAATCTCATTGAAAAGATGAGAGCCCATTGCAAAGTTGTGTATTGGGTGAAGGATAAAGTGCATATGCTTTGATAATGGTTTGTAATTATATGAGTTTTTTGGGTATTGCTCAAAAAAAGTAAAGAAAGTTTGTGAAAAACACTTTACAAAAATCATTTTAATGCATACTATTATTTTAATACAAAGCTCTTTGCGGGAAGTTTTTAACGGGACTTTTGCCGGAAGAGCTCGGGTCGAAAAAATTTGAATAGTTATCAAAAATACGAACTTGCTTTTTTTTGATAATTATGGCAAACAAAGAAAAGGATATTCATCCTGTTCGATTCTGATATCAAACATTGTTTTAGTCTGCATGGATTGAAACGAAAAAACTAAATGTCCATATTGTCCAAGGAGGACCACACATGGCAGAAGTAACCTACAAAGGAAAATCCTTTGAAGTAGATGAAGACGGTTTCCTTCTTCGCTTCGACGACTGGTGCCCGGAATGGTTAGAGTATGTAAAAGACTCTGAAGGCATCACAGAACTCAACGAAGACCATCAAAAAATTCTTGACTTCCTTCAAGATTACTACCGCAAAAACGGTATTGCTCCAATGGTTCGTATTCTTTCCAAAAACACCGGTTACAAATTGAAAGAAGTTTACGAATTGTTCCCATCTGGTCCTGGCAAAGGAGCTTGCAAAATGGCTGGACTTCCAAAACCAACCGGTTGCGTATAGTCTTTAGTCATAAAGAACTTTAAGGCAGGAATTTGTGTTCCTGCCTTTTTTTGCGGCTTCGGCATAGAAAACACCGCTTTTTAAGCCGGTGGAATGAAAAATTTTAGACACACGCTGTCCTTTTGGGAACGCTTTGATGTGTTTGGCAATCAAAACCAAAGAGGAGCGGCGCCGTATGGGCGGCAGTCAAGGTTTTTCTGTACAAAATGGAATTGCGAATATCTGGCTGCGCGAAAATTTCGCCGTTTAAATATATGCAGAAATAAAAGAGATATCGGAAAATTATCGGGCAATTTTGTAAACGGAACAAGTTGCTTTATATGGAAGAAAATGCTTGTATGGAACATATTCACATGTTGCTGCTCATTTCGCTCCATTTTAGCATACCTTCGCTTATGGGATAGTTGAAAGGAAAAGAACGTTCCTTGACGTATAATAGTTCAATTTAAAACGTGAATATGGAACGGGCATTTTGGGTGCGGTGACTGTCATATATGGATACGGCAGGTTGGAATAAAGACGTAATAAAGGCAGTTCTCCAAAATTGATGAAGATAGGATGAATAACCAATATCCGCTTGAAGAATAGTATATCTTTTTTATGGTTAACTATGAAAAAATAAAGCAAAGGTCCGTCGGGTCAGGCGTAATCGGTAAATGAAACGCTGTTGGGGAACTCATTCAAAATGCTTAAAACGTAAACCTGTGTCATGCTCCTCCATTGTTGGAGAAAAGCACGGTTCAGTCCATGGTTTTTATTCAAATGAAGCGGAAAGTTCGGGAATTTTTTTTGCGGCACTTTTTTATAGTTGTTTTTATCTTATTGATATAATAGAATAAAATATCTGGATATTACAGTTTGACAAAAAAAATAATAAGCGTATTATAAAATTATAAGTAAAGCTATTCCGCAGGAAACTGTGCGGAGAGCTGCTTATCATTTATATCGTTTATAAAGCACATATGGAGGCTTAAAATGAAATTAAAATCTTTAATTGCAGCATTTGCAATGGTACTTGGTTTAAGCACGGCTGCTTATGCAAACGGTCTTGTTCGTACTGTCGACAGCTTTGACTACCTCGTAGACTATTCTGGCTCTATGATGATGACCGAACAAGAAATAAAAATGCCTAAAATGGAAATTGCCAAAGAAGTTTTGAATAAAATCACCAAAGCAATTCCTGATCTCGGCTACAAAGCAAGCATGCACACCTTGGCTCCTGCCCATGAAATTGTCGCTTACGGAGATTTCGCTCCCGCAGCCATGGAAGAAGCTGTTGGCTCTTTGCAATCCGATTTAGCTATTTACGGAAGAAAAACACCTTTGGGCAACGGCATTAATGCTTTCGCTCCCCAATATGAACAAATGGCTCGTCCAACCGCTATTATTTTGGTGAGTGACGGCTTGAACAACTTGGGTATCGAACCTGTGAAATCCATTGTTGACAATAACATCGGTGCCTGCTTCCATATCATTTCTTTTGCTGATTCCGCTGAAGGTCAGGCAACTCTCGATGAAATCGCTAAAATCAATGACTGCACAGTCATGGTTAACGGTGTTGACCTTTACAAAGACGATGCAGCTTTGAATGACTTCGTGCAAAAAGTTTTCTATGCCGGTCTCGCAAATGACGCTCTCGTGCTTCGCGGCGTAAACTTCGCTTTTGACTCCGCAGTTCTTACTGACGAAGCTAAAGAAATCTTGGGTGACGTTGCCGTTATCCTTAAAGACGCTTCTAACGGCGTAGCATTGCAAGGCTGGACTGACAGCGTCGGTACTGAAGCATACAACAAAGCTTTGTCACAACGCCGTGCTGAATCCGTAAAAGCATACCTCGTACAAGAAGGTCTTGATGCTAACATGATTGAAGCAAAAGGCATGGGCAAATCTTTCAAATATGATAACTCCAACGCTGACGGACGTTATTTGAACCGCCGCGTTGAAGTTCTTGTAAAGTAGTTCAACCGATCAAATTATAAGCAATACTTATAAGATTGATTAAAATAATTTATGCAAAGGCTATTTATTAACTATTAATAAATAGCCTTTGTCCGATTAAAAAACTAGCACCCTTTGAATTAAAGGTGAAAAGTTTTTATCGGAGTAATTGCTATGAAAAAAATTTTCAGCGTCATTGTCCTTTCATGCTCTTTGCTGGCTTGTACTTCCGCAAAAGAAGAAAACACCCAAGTATCTTCAGCGGAAAATCAAAATTTTGTTTATGAAAAAGTGGATGTTACCAATTTATCCGAACAGGAACAATTTGTGTATGAGCAGCTTAGAACGTTTGCGCATGGGCATATCAGCAAATGCAACGTTCAGATCATTCCCAATAAAAATTCGCCTAAAATTGAAAAACGCAACAATATGTATGTGGCGAGTTATGTTGAATTTGACCCAGGCAGTTTGAGTATGGAAATTATTTCAACACCCCATAGGAAATATCAGTATTTGGCAAAAATCAAATATCGTGAAAATCTTTATCAATGCATGGCTGAAACAGAGCAGTCAGCTTTGAAGGGCAAATATAATCTTGTGAGCAAGCGTTTTATTACCGAAGTCCCGAAATACCAACAAGGCAAATGGAAATATTAGGAAAAGGGGGTAATTCCCCTTTTTTTAGGAATAATTATGTTGAGTTGTTTGGTTTCCGCAAATTGCCAAGGTGTTCCCCTTATACGGCAATTATTGGCGTTTCAGCCGTTTGCAAAGAGTTATTCTCCGGAATTTTTTGTCAATTTTAAAAAGGAGAGCATTCCCCTTGAAAAATTGGCAAGCTGCAATTTGCTTATTTATCAAAAGCTTAATGCGCATTGGGGCGAACTTTCGGAAGATTACCTGCTGAGTCATGTCAATCCGAAAGCGAAAGTCGTTTGCATGCCGAACATTTATAATCCCGCATTATGGCCTATTTCAAAGGGGACAGGCGATTTGTCCGACCCTTACAATGAAACCTATGTTGATGAGCTTATGCGCCGCAGCTTATCGAAAGAAGAAATCCTATATCTAGATGAAAAAAGTCGATTTTGCAAAGCATTATGATTTGCAGTCCATGTTTGCGGAAGCTATGAAGGTCGAGAGAAATAAAGGGTATGTCCGCTGTGCTGAATTTTGTGATTTCATTGAAGAAAATTTTTCTAAAACCAAACTGTTCACGACATTTAATCATCCCTACGGCATTTTATTGAATAAAGTGGCGCAGACCGTGCTTGAGGAAATAGGATACAGGGGCGTTCCTGACCGGCTTATTCCGGATTTGACGTGTGATGATGAATATTATATGCCTATTCATCCTTCGGTGGCAAAATTTTTTCATTTGTCTTTCATTGACGAAAATACAAAATATCCCGTTTACGGCAATATGCTGACCTATTATGAATATGTTGCGGGGTATATTTTCGCGCGGGAAAACAAATTTCCTTTGGCCCATTATTTCAGATGTCTGTCTGAAAGAAAAAAACAAATTTCCGTCCGTTAGGCTTGACTTATCCGTTTTGCTCCTTATCTATTATTTGAACAATCGATAAGGAGTTTTTTTATGTCTTCAACCTATAAATTCAAAGCGGAAACCCATAAGGTTCTGAATATCCTTACTCACTCTTTGTATACGAACCGTGAGATTTTTTTGCGCGAATTACTTTCCAATGCTTCCGACGCCCTTGATAAACTGCGTTTTAAACAAAATAAAGGGGAAAGCATTCTTGCTCCCGAACTTCCTTTGGAAATTAAAATCAGCACGGATAAAGAAAGCAATATCCTGACTGTCCAAGATACCGGCATTGGCATGACCAAACAGGAAATGCAGGATAATTTGGGCATTATTGCAAAGTCAGGCTCTGAAAAGTTTTTAAAAGATATCGGCGATACCTCTTGCGACAGCGGCAAACAAAAAATCGACCCCTATGCCGAAGAAGAAATTGTGGAAAAACAAGAAGGGGCGGGCGCCGACGCTTCACAAATAATCGGGCGTTTCGGCATCGGTTTTTATTCCGTGTTCATGGTTGCGGATAAGGTGGAGGTGTATTCCGTTCCCGCCATTGAAAGCATGAAGGAAGAAAGCGAAGCAAAAGCCCATGTTTGGACTTCCCATGGTTCGGACACGTTCACAATCACGCCTCTTGAGGAGGTTGCAGGGCTTGTCCGCGGTACCATGATCAAAATATATTTAAAAGATGACGCAAAAGAATTTATCGAAGAATACCGCCTTGAAAACATCATCCGCCGCCATTCCAATTTCCTGCCGTTTTCCATTTTGCTGAATGACAAGGTAATCAACACTATTTCCGCGTTATGGCGCGAACCTAAGTTCAATATTAAAAAAGAACAGTATGACGAATTTTATAAGTTCCTTACCTATGACACGGAAAATCCTTTTGATGTCATCCACTTGTCTGTTGACGCGCCGGTGCAGTTCAACGCGTTGCTTTTTATCCCTGAAAAAAGCGAAGACTATTTTCTGGAACAAAAGGACCAATGGGGGCTTGATTTGTATGTCCGCCGCGTCCTTATCGAGAAAAACAGGCAGGAACTTCTACCCAACTATTTCGCTTTTGTGAAAGGTGTTGTGGATACGGAAGATTTGCCTTTGAATATTTCCCGGGAAACATTGCAGGAAAATATCGTTTTAAAGAAAATTTCCCAAACCATCGTGCGTCAGCTCATGAGTCATTTTGAAAAAATGGCGGCGCAGGATAAGGAAAAGTATAACACTTTTTGGAATAAGCACGGCAAATATTTTAAATTTGCGTTCAATGATTTTGTATACCGCGACAGGGTTGCGAAGCTCATGCGTTTTGTTTCTTCCGGCTCCGAAGAGCTTCTCAGCCTTGAAGAATATGTCAGCCGCATGAAAGCCGGACAAAAGGATATTTGGTATGTGAGCGCTTCTTCCAAAGAAGCCGCTAAGCTCAATCCGCATATGGAACGGTTCACCCGCAAGGGGCTTGAAGTTTTATATTTGCTTGAACCGGTCGAAGAAATCGCTCTTGAGAGTTTGCAAAAATTCAATGAGTACACGTTTAAGAATATTGAAACGGCGGATGCCCGTGCTCTTGATGATTTTGCTGATGTGGAAAAAGCGGAATCCGATTTGCCGAAACTTTCCGACCTTGAAAAGACGGAATTTGAGCAAATGCTTGAACGCATGAAAGAAGTGCTTGGCGATAAAGTGAAAGACGTGAAAAGCACGGACAGACTGTCAGGCAGTCCTGCCTGCATGGCTTCCCAAGACGGTGTAAGTTCGACCATGGAAAAATTGATGCGCTCTTTCCAAAAAGACGACAGCATTCCGCAAAAAGTGCTTGAAATCAACCCCGACCATGCATTGATCCGTTCTTTGCTGACTATTTACAAGGACGACAGCCGTTCCGGTCTTTTTGAAGAAATGGTGTGGGGAATTTTTGACAACACTGTTTTGCTTGACGGTTATATGAACGATCCGTTCCTTATGGCGCAAAGAAGTTTGAAGCTCATGGAAAAAGCGGGTCAATGGTATGCTGATTTAAGAAATAAGTGATTGTTTGTTTTGGGGGAATTGTTTCCCCCAAGTTTCTTGCACGGAATTCTTTTTTGAATTTCGTGCTTTTTTTTGGTCTTTATTTTGCATGGGGTTCATATGTCGAAATGGGCAAGAGTATTTTTTGTCCGCAGGAAGAAAAAGGATTGGAGGATATGCCGGGAACAAAAAATTTTTTTGAATTTTTTCTTTGGCACTGACAGAAAACTACTGCGAAAAATGTTTTGGCATGGTCTTTGCTTAATAAGGTGTATGAAAAGAAATGAACATCATTTTGTCAGATTTATGACAGCATGTTGTGACGGCAAGGAGTTTATATGCAAAATTCACTTTATACGGGATTATTTGCGTCGTTAACGACTGAACATAGAATGGCCATGATAAGCAACAACTTGGCGAATGTGAACACCGCAGGTTATAAATCCGATGCATTGGCTTTTAAAGATACGATGATACATTTCGCCCATGATTTTATTCGTGAGCCGTTGGAAAATTTGCGTTCCGAACCTTTATTCCCGGAACAGTGCCTACGGGCCAGAACCCGTATCGCCACAAAAGAAACGGACTTTTCCCAGGGAAGCATGCAGTTTACGGGCAATCAGCTTGACATCGCCATTGTCGGCGAAGGGTTTTACCGCGTGAATGCTCCGCAGGGCGAGTATTTGACACGTTCCAGCGCTTTCACCAAAGGTCCGGACGGTACGATAATGACGAAACAGGGATACCCAGTGCAGGGTACAGGAGGAAATATCGTTCTTCCGCCGAATGCAAGCAATGTTCATGTTTCCGCGGACGGAGCCGTTTATGCGGACGGTCAGCAAGTGGGACAGCTTGACGTGGTCACCGTGGAAGACCCGCAGCTTTTAAGAAAGGTCGGCAACAACCTTTATGGTGTTCCTGAAGGTGTCGGTCTGCAAAATGTTTTGGACGGCGAAAGGACTATGGTCAGCCAAGGTTATACGGAGGCTGCCAATGTCAATGTCGTGTATGAAATGGTCAACATGATTGAAGTGCAAAGGATGTTTGAAGCCCAGCAAAAAGTCATGTCAACGGCGAATGATGTGGATAAACAAGTGATAACTACTGTTGGTAAAGCACGGTAATAAAGCGAGGATAGCGATATGATGCGTTCATTATGGTCTGCGGCGAGCGGTATGCATGCGCAGCAAATGAATATCGATGTGATTTCAAATAACTTGGCAAACGTGAACACCTCCGGCTTTAAAAAAAGCAGAGCCGAATTTGAAGATTTGATGTATCAAACCATGAGGGTTGCGGGTTCCCGCGGTCCTGCGGACCAGCAAATTCCTGTCGGCATTCAGGTCGGCTTGGGGGTCCGTACCGTTTCCGTGCATAAATTTTTCACGGAAGGAAATCTGCAGAATACGGATAACACTTTGGACATCGCCATCGAGGGTGACGGATTTTTCCAGGTTCAAGTGGGCGAGGAGTTGATGTATACCCGCTCAGGGGCGTTTAAATTAAATTCAGACGGCGTCATCGTTACGGCAAACGGCTATGAATTGCAGCCCCAGTTCACCGTTCCGTCCGAAACCCGTTCCATTGCCATTTCCGAAGACGGTGAAATCGTTTGCCTTGACGGGCAGTCCAATGAAATTGCAACCGGTGATATTCCGTTGTATACTTTTGTCAACAATGCCGGTTTGGATTCCCGCGGCAGAAACCTCTATATGCCGACGGAAGCTTCCGGCGAGGCTGTGCAGGGCGTTCCCGGAGAAGATAATGTGGGCACATTGTCACAGGGCTTTTTGGAAATGTCAAACGTTGAAATCGTTGAGGAAATGGTTAATATGATTGTCGGACAGCGCGCTTATGAAATGAACTCGAAAGCGATTCAGACTTCCGATACCATGCTGCAAACAGCGATTAACGTAAAACGTCAATAAAATAAGTGAAATATGGAGAGGGGAAAAATCATGTTCCGAAAAAATAGGCAAGAATATAGTCATAAAATTGACATGTACTTCTTATGCATGGTTTTTTCTCTCTTTGTCTTGCTTTTTCCAAGCTTGGCGCAAGCGAATAAAGCCTACGGCGTTGATAAGAAAGTTGAAAGCGCCCGTCATAGCGAGCCGTTGGGACAAGATGTTTGGCGTTTGAAAATTCAGGAAGCCGCCATTGTGCGGGGCGATAAGGTCTTGTTAGGTGAAATCGCGGAGCCTTTGGGCTCGATTTCCCGGGAAAAATGGCAGGAACTTGCGAAAAAAGAATTGTGGGACAGTCCGCCGGAACTTGGAAAACCTTATAAGATCAGCAAAGCGAATTTGAAAAATGCGCTGCGTTCCTCTCTTGGCATGTATGCGGATTCTTGCTTGTTTCCCAATGCCCTTGTTTTGCAAAGAGGCGGGGAAGTCGTGCGGGAAGAAAAACTGCGCCAAATGGCGATGCAGTATTTGACGCCTCAAATGAATAAACTCGGCGGAAGAAGCGATTTGACAGATTTTCGTCTGCCTGCCTATATTTTTGTGAGCAGCCGTTCGCAAAATTTGGTTTTGGAAAAAACAGCCGTAGAGCCCGGGCGGATCAATCTTCGTTTTGCAATTCAGGAAATGGACGGAAAAATCATACAGCGTTTTACCGGAACCGCATTTTTGAACGTTTGGGTGGATACGCCGGCGGCGGCAAGACCTCTTGCGAAGGGGGACACGCTCAATCGGCAGGACATCACCTTTAAAAGTGTGAATCTTGCGTATGAACGCGCGGAACTTTGGGACGGAAAGGGCGGTCCGTGGCAGGTGACCCGTCCTTTGGGCGCAATGGAGGTTATCGGCACGGCGGATTTGAAGCCTTTGTCAACCATAAAAAAAGGCGATAAGGTAACGCTTGTTTATCAAAAAAACGGCATACATCTTTCTGTGCTTGTGGAAGCTATGGAAGACGGCGCGTTAGGCGATACGGTCTTGGTTCGCAATATTGATTCAAAAAAACAAATTTACGGGAAAGTGCAAGACAACGATACGCTTCTTGCAAAGTAGGATGGTATGAAAAAACATATTTTTTGCGTAGCGGCAATGGGAATGGTTTTTATGGCAGGCTGTACGGCGTCAAGGGAAGCCCCTGTCGTCACTCAGCCGGTTATGCAGCCGATAACGTATCAGGAACCTGCCCCAGCCTATGATAATCCCGGAAGCCTGTATAATCCCAATCAATACCGCTCCATTTACGAAGACGGCAGGGCGAGGCGTGTCGGTGACATCGTGACGATCAACGTTGTCGAGCAGCAGTCGGGTTCACAGGAAGTAACCACTGATGCGACCAGGACGAACACGACGTCCGCGAGCATAGCCGCCCTTGGAAAGAGAAAAAGTTTGTTCGGTATTCCGATTGGGGCTGAAACTCCGATTTTTGAGGGTTCAAGCTCAAGCGATTTGCAGGGTGACGCGGAGTCCACGCGCAACAGTTCCATTACCGCAACACTTGCCGCACGTGTGATCAATGTGCTGCCTGACGGAAATTTGCAGATTGAAGCCGTGCGTGAAATAACCTTGAACGATGAAACGCAGTTCATGGTTGTGACAGGCATTATCCGGGCAAGGGATATTGCCGCCAACAATACTATCGCTTCGACACAAATAGCCAATGCGAAAATAGAGTATTACGGACGGGGAGTACTCAGCCAAAAGCAAAAGCCGGGATGGCTTTCCCGTTTCCTGGAAATGGTTTCACCGTTCTGATTTGAAAAATATGAGACCTGCTGCAAAGCGGGTCTTTTTTTTGTGCGCTTTAGCACAAAAAAACCACCAGCTAAGCTGGTGGAATAAAAAATCTTTAGATACAAGACTGTCCTCCTTTGATATGTTTCGATGTGTTCGTCAATCGAAACCAAAGGAGGAAAGTTTTTTATGAATGAGAACCAAAGTTTATCCCATACCAAATGGAATTGCAAATATCATATCGTGTTTGCACCAAAATTTCGGCGTAAAGAAATATATTTGAAAATAAAAGATGATATAGGAAAAATTTTAAGGCAGTGTTGTGACCAAAAAAAGGTACGTTCTTAGAAAAGGTGCTGACCGGTCCGTGTGCTGGTTATCATTCCCCTTAACCTAAGCGTGTCTGCATTCATGGGATATTTGAAAAAAAAAACGCTCTTTGATGATTTGATAGCTATGCCAATCTGAAATATGAATATGGAAAATGTTGGATGCAGCAGGCATTTTGCTGATACAGCAGGGCGGACTACAGAAGCAATAAAAGCGTATGGTTGAAATCTGTTTGTGCATGAAATGCGGCAGGCATGGGGCAAGGCAGGAGTTTGGCATGCGCGTTAAATATCTTGACAGGCATGTTTTTTGAGTATAATATTAAAATGTCGACATTTAAAATATATTAAAAATAGCTGGAGGGTTCGCATGGAAGAAAAAAGAAAAGAATTTTTGCCCATGTACGGCGGAATATGGGGAGGCATGGTTCCTCTTGCAATTCTTATTGTCGGTTTGGTTTGGCTGTCTGTTGCGGAACGCGGCGGGACAAAACCTTTTTGGGCATGCGGCTGGCTTGCGCTTGCAGGCGGTTTGTTTTTTGCAAAAGATAAAGCCGAATACTGCAAAGCCGCAATGCGGGGTATCGGCAATCAAACAGGCATAGTCATTGTCACGGCATGGCTTTTTGCAGGTGTGTTTGGAAAAATCATGGCTGCCGGCGGGCTGGTGAACGGTTTATTGTGGTTAGGCATGTCCACCGGAGCGCAGGAAGGCATTTTTACGACCCTTGTTTTTATAACAGCGATGCTTTTTTCTCTGGGTACGGGAACAAGTACGGGAACATGCCTTTCTTTGACTCCGGTATTGTATCCCGCAGGGATTTTTCTCGGCTGCGATCCCGTTTTATTGGGAACGGCGATTTTATCGGGAGCCGCTTTTGGCGATAACTTGGCGCCCATTTCCGATACGACCATTGTTTCCGCTTATACGCAAGGCGCTGAAATGCGCGATGTCGTCCGCAGCCGTTTCCCGCTGGCTATGGCTGCCGCGTGTATTTCCGCTGTTGTTTTCTTGTTTTTCGGCGGCGGAGGAGATGTGAATATTCTGCCTGATTTGAATGCGCAGCTCAATCCAAAAGGGGCGTTTTTGCTGCTTGCGATGGCGGTTGTCGTGGTGAGCGCATTAATGGGACGCCACATCATTGAATCCCTCATTTACGGCAATGTTTGCGCCATGCTTATCAGCGTGGCGATCGGAACGTTGCATTTTTCGGATTTCTTCGGCATTCCTGAAGCCGGGCAAAGCACTGGTCTTATTCAAAGCGGTATTGACGGTGTTGTAGGGGCGATTATTTTCGCTGTGTTAATTTTGGCTGTGACCCAGATTTTGGTTGAATGCGGAATTTTGGAAAAAATTCTTGAATTTGCGAACAGGAGCATTGTCGCGACAGTATCGCAAGCCGAATTGTTCATTATCGGCGTAACGGTCGCCGCTTCCATTCCGATTTCCGCAAACGCGCCGGCGTTGCTTCTCGTCGGACCGTCTCTTGTCCGTCCTATGGGTGAAAAGTTCAATTTGGCGGCGGCAAGGCGGGCCAATCTTATGGACTGTGCCGTATGCACGATATTCTTTATTTTACCGTGGCACATCGCTGTTGCCGTTTGGTATGGCGCATTGGTGACGGCTTCGGAAACATGGGGATTTGAAGCTCCTGCTGTCAGTTCCGCATTAATGAACCCTTATTCCTGGGCTCTGCTTGCGGTTATTCTTTTCTCCGCCCTTACCGGTTGGAACAGGAAGTTTGAAAACTCCGGGCAGACAACATAACCGCTGTTTTTGTTCAAATAATAAAAAAGGATTGGAATTGCCCAATCCTTTTTTGTATTTTTTTCGTTTTTTCTATCTTGTTTCAGCCGTATGCTATTTTACGAAAAGCATGTGCTGATAGCTCGGGAACGGCCATAAATCTTCCGCAACCAAGGTTTCCAAGCTGTCGGCGAGCGTTCTGAGTTCCTGCATGGCGACAAGGATTTTGCTGCGGCAGTGTTCCGCTTCCGTCATTTGGATATTAGGCGCAAGTCCGGGATTTTTCTGCACATTGATACGTTCTTTTTCGTCCACAGGGTCGAAATCGATTTGAACTTGCAGTTCGCGGATAGCCATGTCAAGTTTGAGTATGAGTTCGCTCATTTCTTTGAGGAGCTTATCGGAATTTTCAATACCCAAGCCTGAAAGGACTTTCGCATTTTTGGCAAGTTCCGTCTGATAGCGGATGGCGGCGGGATAAATGTTCGTGCGGGCCATGCTTAAAGCAAGTTTCGCTTCCGTATGGGTTGTTTTGATATATTGCTCGAAATACACTTCCTGGCGGGAACGCAGTTCTTCACGGCAAAGCACGTTGTAGCGCGTGCAAAGGTCGATGATTTCCGGACTGGTGAAAACGGGAAGCGCGTCCGGGGTATGGGGGTGAATGGGCAATTTGCGGCGTTCGGCTTCCTTGTGCCAGACTTTGGAATATCCGTCGCCGTTGAATAAAACCGCGCTGTGTTCTTCAACGATATAAGCCACAAGCTTTTGCACCGCTTCGCCGAGAGTGCAGTTTTTTTGCAGTTCACGTTCGAGGAAGGTGGCGGAAAAATCAAGGCTTTCGGCAAGCATGGTATTCAAAGCGACTATGGAACCGGCAGGATTTTGGGAAGAGCCGACGGCCCTGAATTCAAAACGGTTGCCCACAAAAGCGAAAGGACTGGTACGGTTTCTGTCGCCCGGGTCGGCGGGAATGGGAGGAAGCGTATCGACACCGATATTCATGATACGTTTTTTGCGGCTTCCTTTCACTTCTCCTATTCTGAACTGATCCAAAATATCCTGGAGTTGGTCGCCGAGGAAAAGGGACATGATGGCAGGCGGGGCTTCGTGCGCGCCAAGACGGAAATCATTGGAAGCGGAAGCAACCGTTGCGCGCAGGAAAGCGCCGTATTTATGGACGGCGCGAATGACGGCACAAAGGAAAACCAGGAATTGGGCATTGTCGTGAGGGGTTTCCCCCGGTTCGAAAAGGTTGCCGATTTCCTTATTGCCAATGGAATAGTTCACGTGTTTTCCGGAACCGTTCAGCCCTTGGAAAGGTTTTTCATGGAGAATGCAGACAAGATTATGTTTTCTCGCCACACGGCGGAGAATGGTCATAATCAGTTGGTTGTGGTCGGTGGCGAGGTTTGCGGATTCGTACAGAGGGGCGATTTCATATTGGCTGGGAGCAACTTCGTTATGGCGTGTTTTTACGGGAATGCCAAGTTTGTAGAGCTCTTGTTCCACTTCAATCATAAAGGCGAAAACGCGTTCGGGAATAACGCCGTAATATTGGTCTTCAAATTCCTGTCCTTTTGGAGGTTTCGCACCAAAAAGGGTGCGTCCCGCAATAAGCAGGTCAGGGCGTTTCATGACGTAGTCACGGTCGACGAGAAAATATTCCTGTTCCAAACCGCCGTTGGCAGCAATAGGCAGATTGGTTTCAACGCCGAAAAGTTTTAAAACCCGTTGGGCTTGTTTATTGACAGCTTGGTTGGAGCGCAAAAGAGGAGTTTTTTTGTCAAGAGCCAAACCGGTCCATGAAAGGAAAAGCGTCGGAATGCAAAGAACTATGCCCCCTGCGTTTTCCATGACGTAGGCGGGGCTTGTCACGTCCCAAGCCGTATATCCGCGGGCTTCAAAGGTCGAGCGAAGTCCGCCGGAAGGAAGGCTGGAGCCGTCCGCTTCGCCTTTGACAAGGTTTGAACCGCTAAACTCGGCGATCGCGCCTCCCTCGTCGTCGGGCGTCAGGAAACTGTCGTGTTTTTCCGCACTGTTGTCCGTAAGAGGATAGAAAACGTGGGTGTAGTGGGTGGCGCCTTTGCTGACTGCCCAATCTTTAATGGCGGAAGCAACCACATCGGCAATGGCGGGGTCAAGTCTTTCTCCTTTTTCAATTGTCTGTTTCAAAGATTTATAAACCGTTTTGGGCAAGTGTTGACGCATCGCCTTGTCGTTGAAAACATTTTCACCATAATAATCGGTCGGCAAGGGTTTGCTTGCGCATTCAACATGAGAGGACATACTGGCTCCTTTTATTTTGATATCCTACGGTATTGACCGCCAACAGCATAGAAGGTGTCTTCCACTGTGAACATGGCATGGGGGTCGTGTCTGAAAACAAGTTCTTCAAGGAACTTGATCATTGTTTTTGCGGTGATGGTGATCACAATTTCTTTCGCTTCGTGGCTGTATCCGCCATAGGCGGGCAAAAGCGTCGTTCTTCCGCCGTGTTTTGCGATTTCCCGGCAAAGTTCTTGCCCCTTATTCGTAATGATGACAACCATTTTTCTTTGGTTGAACATGCCCACGACGTAGTTTGTTACCTGCCCGACAATGAAAATTTGAATAAAGGAAACAATAATTAAATCAGGGCTTATGCTGAAAGCGGAAGCGATGAAAATAACGCTGTTGAACATGAATGAGAAACTGCCGAATTGCACGCCCCATTTTTGGTTGACATAGGCTGCGATAAAATCGAGCCCGCCGCTTGAGCCTTTTGTCTTGAGCATGACTCCGCAGCCGATACCGTATAAGACCCCTGATAAGATGCAGGCGTAAAGAGGGTCTTGAATGGGAATGGTTATTCCGTTTAAAACAACGGTCCATGCGGACATGGCGAATGTCCCGTAAGTTGTGTAAATGACAAAAGCCCGGCTGACATTGAACCAGCTGAAAACCATGAGCGGAATGTTAAAAAGCAGGTTCCATGTCGTCGCGCTCATGAAATTGCCGAAAATATAGGTGCATAAGAGGCTGACACCCATAATTCCGCCGGTCAGAAAACCATGGGGAGCGGCGACGTTTTGTACGGCGAACGTGACAAACCCCGCTCCGACAGTAAGAAGAAATAAATTCCATAAGGTATAATCGTATAAGCGTCTTTTCATAAATTTTACCAACCTTGTTTTCCCACAAGGTCAACAAATGTCGTTGTACCGTGATTTTCTTCTTTGCAGACGTTCCCCGATTTGAAAACCCGGATCAGATTTTGGGACATTCTCTCGCAGCCGACAGGAATAAGCATGATTCCGTTTTTCGCCAATTGGTTTTTAAGGGCGTCGGGAATGGTCGGTCCTCCCGCAGCCACGATAATTCTGTCAAAGGGAGCGAAAAGTTCCAAACCCAGCGTGCCGTCCGACAGAAAAAGCTGTATATCGTAATAGCCCAGTTTTTTTGTTAAGAGGTCTTTTGTTTTCGTATATAGTTCTTGTATGCGTTCCACGGAAAAAACGTTCAAACCCATTTCACGAAGAACTGCCGCCTGATAGCCGGAGCCTGTGCCGATTTCCAGAACTTTCATACCCCGTTCCGCCATGAGGAGCTGGCACATGAGCGCGACGGTATAGGGCTGTGAAATGGTTTGTCCGCAGGCAATGGGAAGCGGTCTGTCTTCATAAGCCGTAGGGTGAAGCGCTTCATTGACAAATAAATGGCGCGGCACGGTTTCCATTGCCCGCAAAACGGCTTGGTCCGTAATTCCGCGTGCGGCAAGCTGTTCTTTCACCATACGCTGGCGGGAATATTTATAAATATCGGCTTGCCGGCAATCGAAGTTCGGACGGGGATTGGTTTTTTGAGGTCTGTGCAAAAGTTCCGCGGGAGTGATGAGATGCCGGATAATTTCTTTGCGGGAAGAGTTTTCAGCTTCTTTTTTGGCATATTCAGCATTTAAACGCAGGACCCGTTCCGTGGGCATTCCCCATGGTTCATAGGTCAACCCTTCGATTTTATTATGAGAATTTTTTTGCTGTGCTGTGGTTTTTCTGCTTGACATCGTATACCTTCCGCGTTTTTAAGTGTAATAAATAAGGTATGCTTAGTCAAAGCATTTCTTAGGCTTGGAGAATTTTTTCAAGATCGCTCAAAACCGCGCTTTTCAAGGAAACAAATTCTTCTTCTGTTTTTGCTTCAAAACGTACGGTCAATTGCTCGCCTGTCTGGGATGCCCTGACCAAAAACCATGAATTTTCAAAAACGCAGCGTATTCCGTCAATGCAAATGCATTCCGCGCGGTTTTGGTATTTTTGCGTGAAATGGGCGATAACACTTTGATTGATGCTTTTTTTCCGTTCTTTTGTGCAGGGAACGGCGATTTCTTCGCTTGTGAAAATATGTCCCCAATTCGGAAGCGCGGTTAAATCAAGATTATTTTTTTCCAGTAAAGAAATGAGCCGGACGGCGGTTAAAATCCCGTCATCGGTTTTATACCAGTTTTCCGCATGAAAAAAATGTCCGGAAAGTTCGCCGCCAAAATCGGCGCCGGTCTTCAGCATTCCTTTTTTCAGCGTGGAATGTCCTGTGGGCATGAGCTGATACTTCGCCCCCAGCCTTTTGATTTCATTGATGAGTTCCTGAGAACATTTAACATCGACCAAAAAAAGGGCGTCGGGCTTTTTTTTGATAATTTCGTTGATAAAAATACTTATCAGCTCGTCGCTTTTTAAAATCCGGCAATTTTTATCCGCAAGCACGACCCTGTCGCCGTCACCGTCAAGGGCGATACCGTATTTCGCTTGTTTTTCCCGCATTGTTTTTAAAAGCGCCTGTAAATTTTTCGCCCGTGTGGGGTCCGGATTGTGGTTGGGAAAATTTTCTTCTTCTTCGCAAAAAAGTTCATGGACATCCGCCCGGGCTTTTCTGAAAATATCGGCGCAAAGTTTTCCTGCCGCCCCGTTTGCTCCGTCAATGACAAGGGAACAGTCAAGAGGCTCGCTGTTTTCCAAAACTTTTTCGGCATAACTTGGCAGGCAGTTGTAAAAACTGATAAAACCTTTTGCGGAATTTTGTTTCTGCATGGTTTCCATGAGCTCCGGCACAGTCTGACTGCTTTTATTCAGCGAGCTGAAAAACTTTTGCATTTCATGGTAAAGACCGCGTATTTTTTCTCCGGAAAGGGTTGTTTCCCCGTTCCATAGTTTGAAGCCGGAAAACTCGGCGGGATTATGGCTTGCGGTTATTTCTATTCCTGCAAAAATTCCCAGATGGTGGATACTGAAATAAAGGCAGGGCGTCGGCACCATTCCCAAGCTGATCACGTGCAGCCCGTGCAGGGAAAAGACTTTCGCCAGAATATCATGGAACAAAGCGGAATTTTTTCTTGTGTCATAACCGATTAAAATACGCTTGTGCCCTTCTTCCTTATAAAAAGCGGCAAGCACGAAACCAAGGGCGCGGACAAATTCCTCATTGATTTCCGTATCCAGCAATCCGCGGATATCATATTCTCTGAAAATATGTTCAAGGTTTTTTACTGGCATAAATTTCTTTACTCATTGCGTATTTATAGGTACAAATAAGGACGTTTTCGCCAATGTGTTAATGAATATAAAGGAAATATGAAATTTGACAAGTGCCCTTATGATTGAAAACATCATCTTTTGCTTCGCTTTCGCCTTGCAAATTTTCGCGTGGGTTTTGGCGGGAGGAAAATTTGCCTTCCGTCCCCGTTCCATGAAAAATACAGGAAAAAAAGCTTGTTGGAATACCGTTCTTTTCCGCAGGGTCTGTCTTTGCCTGGGGGCTGCCGCCGTGGCAGGCTATGCATATGGTTCGCATGATTATCTGCTCTTTGCGGGGCAGGCTGTCCTTTTGCCGATACTTTGGTTCAGAACGGGAATAGAGAGAACGGAATGACGCTGATGAACAATGCACGAATTTTTTTTCCGCCGGCATTGAGGGCAGGTTCCCTGTTTTTATTTTGTGCGGTTTTATATCTGCTTTTCCGGAACGTCGGAGTGGAGTATTCTTCTTTTGCCGTAATTACGGAACACTATATCGGCAGGTTCGGAATGCGGGGGCTGTCCGCGTATTTCCTTTTGAGCGGAGTTGCCACATTTTTCTTTGTTCCCCGCCAGCTGCTGAGTCTTGTCGCGGGATATTTTTATGGCACGCTGCCTGCCGTTTTCATCGTTTCTTTGGGTGCGGGGCTCGGTTGTTTGCTTTCCATGGGCTATGGAAATTTTTTGGCAAAAAATTTTTTTCAAAAAAATATGAAAACCCGTATGCAGTGTTTGGAACATATTTTTACAAAATCGACTTTTGGAATCGCTCTTGGCATACGCATCATGCCCGTCGGCAGCAATACGTTTCTGAATATGCTTGCGGGAGCGGCGAAAATACCTTTTTGGCGTTTTTGGGCGGGTTCCGTGATCGGGTATATTCCGCAAAATTATCTCTTCGCTTTGCTTGGAAATGCAGGAAAAACGGAAAATACCCTGCCGCTTGTGCAGAGCGTTTTCTTCTATGCCGTTCTTTTCTGCGCGGGATTTTTGATTGTGAAAAAAAATTTGCCCGGGCATATCACCTTGAAGTATTTGTATGACGGAATAGTCAGAGGAAAAGAATAAGATGTTTACGTCGATTTATGTGCTTGCCGGGGGCGTTCCCTTCGGTTTTTTATTCCGCAAATCCGGCTTTGCGGTGAAATGGACGGATAAGCTCCTGGCGCTTTCTGTTTGGATTTTATTGTTTTTACTGGGGTTCGGGCTTGGCGGCGATAAAAATCTCATGGTGCAAATAAAAGATTTGGGCATACAGGCTTTTTGCATTACGTTTTTCGCCGTGCTCGGTTCGCTTGTTTTTGCCTATCTTGTGGCAAAACTTTGGTATAAGGAAGCCCTCGGCACGCATGGGCATAAAGTCAGCCATAAAAACGACAGGGATATCGCGGAAAGCAAATGGACGGCAATAAAAAGTTCCTGCATTGTCTTATGTTTCTTTTTGAGCGGAATTTTTTTAGGTTATATGCGGGTTCTGCCTTTTGAAGCGGACAGCGGAACATATACTTTATCGGCTCTGTATGTTTTGCTTTTTTTGGCAGGAATGAGCGTGGGGTTTGATTTGCATGCCTTTAGGATAATTCAGGAATTAAAAGGCGTCATTCTTGTTGTTCCGCTTGCCGCGGTGATCGGTACGGTGCTCGGCTCGATGTTCGCAAGCTTCATAGTGCCGAATCTCGCCCTTTTGGATGCCGTGGCTGTCGGGGTCGGGCTTGGTTATTACAGTTTGTCGTCCACCATCATTTCGCAGGAAGTGGGTCCGGTCTTGGGCTCTGTGGCGCTTATTGTCGAATATTATGCGGGAAGTCGCCTGCCTTGTTTTTGCGCCGGTAATGGTGCGTTTTTTTGGTCTGCTCGGGCCTGTTTTCGCAGGCGGGGCGACTTCAAATGACAGTTCTTTGCCTATCATTGCAAAATTTTGCGGAGAGCGGTATGCTATCATTGCAATATTTACGGGAGTGGTTTTGACGCTTGCCGTACCGTTCTTGGTTCCTTTGGTTTTATATTTACGTTCATTATAGGGGTTTTTATGCAGGCGATCAAAGAAGAGATGTTTTTTCCCAAAACCCGTTCCGCTCTTTCGCGGCGGGATTTATTGATATATGAAGAACAGCTTTGTGCTGATTTACGGTCGTTCATCGGTTTTGAAAGCCATGCGCTTTATTTTCCCGTGGAAGACGAACTCAAAGCCTATGCGTATGTTCCGGAAGAAAAAAAACTTCTTTTGCCTTTGCGGATAAAGGATTCTTTGCTTGGTGTCCTGCTTTTGAAAGAGGTGCGGGCAGAAGAGGAAAACTTCGCCCTTTTGCCTTCTTTGGTACGGCTTTGTCTTGAAAAAATTCATTTATGCAAGCGGGAACGCCTTGATGAGCGGAGCGGGCTTTTGCGTCCGTGTTTTTTCATGGAAAAATTAAAAAAAGAAGTACAGGCGATCAATGCATATTTTCAAACCGCCATGCGGCACGATATGCGAAAGCAGGAAAATGAATTTCCTTTATCGGGCATGTCCGGTTTTTCTTCAGCCGTGTCTTTTATGCAGGAAGAGCAGGAACATGCTTTGCCCATGGCGCGTCAAAGCAGTATCGGCTTGATGGTTTTGCCCGTATTGGGGCTTAATGCCGTGCGTTCCGCCATGGGCTATTCCGCCGGCGAACAATATTATCCTGCGCTTGCGGAAAAAATACGCACAAGCATTCCGGGCGATGCCTACTGCACGCTGCTTGACGAAGATAATTTCGCGGTCCTGTTTCCCGGAGCGACCCGGAAAATGATGGATAATCTTGCCCATGATTGTCTTGCTATCGAAGAAACCGTGCAGTTCGACAGGTATAAAAAGCCTTTTTTGAAAGAAAAACATGCAAAGCTCGGTTTTTGTGCCGGGTATGCCTTATTTCCGCAGGATTGGGACGGAACGTCCGATTCCCGCGCAGTGGAGGAGGTTCCGCATTTATTGGTGCATAAAGCCAAAATCACGGCAAAACGCCTACGGGAAGCCATAGAAAAGCAAAGCGCCATGGCTGCGTTGCAAAGTCTTGCTTACAGGCAGATTGTTTTGCACGGCGGCACTGTGACGGCTGTTTTGCCCTATGCGCAAATCCGGGTTGATTTGGGACGTGAAAGCGGCGCTTGCGAGGGTATGTGCTTCAGCGTCGGTTCTGCGGCGGATATGCGCAAAGGGGAAATTGTCCTGCGCAAAGTGTATGCGGATTATGCCGAGGCGGAAGTGCTTATGCTTGAAAATCCGACCGAGGGCGTAAGTGTCGGAGACAGGCTTTTTTATGTGGCGGAAAGCTCTTTTGCGACAATGGATATTGATAAGAAAACCCGTTGTTATGCTTACAGGGAGTTTACGGATCTCATCAATGAGGACATAGCCAGGGAGCAAAATCCGCAATTCGGTTTGGCTCTTTTGTTTTTGCCGTGGAATGACATGCAGGGATACGGCGGGGGAAAACGGCACGGGCATGTCATGAAAACCGTTTTGCAAGCTCTCGCACAATATTTGCAAAAGCATGGACTGAAGAAAAATTGTTATGCGGAAACGCCGAAATTCGGCAGTTTGAGTTTCAACAGCGTTTTGGTTTATCACAAGAACACGTCTGCGCAGGCTTTGGAAAACTTGTATAAGGACGCTTTGGCGCATATCCGGAAAAAATTCAACATGCATGGGGCTGTCGGTTTGTGCATGTATCCGTATTTGAATTACAGTCCTGCCGAAATGTGGGAAAATGCGCGGAAAGCCCTGGATTACGCCTTGCTTTTGCCGGCTCCCCACGTGGGTGTTTTCGACAGTTTGGCGATCAATATCAGTGCGGACAGAAAATTCAGCTTGGGGGACACGTTCGGGGCTGTGGAAGAATACCGCATGGCTCTTTTGGCGGATACGGACAATATTTTGGCATGGAATTCCTTGGGGGTTTGCCTTGCGGATTTAGGACGCCATGCGGAAGCGAAAAATGCTTTTGAAGTGGCTTACAGCAAAAACAATAAGGATTTTTCCACTTGTTACAATCTTGGTACGACCAATCTCGCTTTGGAAGACAGGAAAGGGGCTAAGGAATTTTTTCTTGCAAGCCTCGCCATAAAACCGGATCATTTGTATGCAAGAATCAGGCTGGGTGAAATTGCGGAAAAAGAAAAAGATTTTGAAACCGCGAAAGAACAGTATGAGCTTGCTTTGCAGGCGGATGAAGCCAGCTCCGTTCCTTACCGCTGTTTGGCGAAGCTTTTCATGCAAGAGGGGGATTTTGAAAAAGCCCGTGAATATTTGCAAAAAGCTTTGCAAAAAAACAGCGAGGATGCCGTGAGCCTGCAATTATTGGCGGGGCTTTATCTGGACAGCCATGAAGACGCCCGTCTTGCGGAAATGCTCGCAAGGCAAAGCATCGCCCTTTTGCCTTTCAGGCGTTCGGCATGGGCGGAACTTGCCAGGGCTTTGGATATGCAGGGAAAAATTACTGAGGCTGTGGAAGTTCGCCGCAACAGCATGAGGTTTTAATGACCAAGGAAGAACGAAAAGATCTTGCCCGAAAAATCATGCAGGAGGAAGAAAAAGGCATAAGCCCTGAAGTGCAAAGCTTGGGACAGCTTGTTCTTTCTGAAGTTTTCCGCCTTGAAAACGAGGGGGATTTTGCGGAAGCAAATGCCTTTGAAGCTTTTTTGCCGCTTGATGAGGCGTTTTTGGCTTCTCTGGCACCTTTTCTGGGACAGGAAGAATTTGAGGGAACGCTGGCGGCATATAAGGAAGAAAAAATGAAACAACGCTTGAATTATCTTGCATCATTTTGATTTTTATTGTTAAAATCGCATGTTACGGACTTTCGTAACTTGACTAAATAAATATAGGACGCTATATATGAAAAAAGTGCAATGTACTGGAGGATTATATGTTCGGAATTGGTACGCATGAAATACTGGTTGTTTTATTGCTGATTCTTGTTATTTTTGGTGCGAGGAAACTTCCGGAAATAGGTGCGGGACTCGGCAAAGCGATACGGAATTTTAAACAGGGTGTTTCCCAGCCTGATGAAATCGATATAACCCCTAATGCTGATACTAAAAAAGAAAATAAGGAAGGCTAGTTATGATTGTTGAACAATTATCCGTATTCCTTGAAAATAAAGCAGGCCGTTTAATGGAAGTGACAAAAGCCTTGACGGAAGCCCGTATCAATATCCGCGCTTTGTCTTTGGCTGATACGTCGGATTTCGGTATTTTGCGCCTTATTGTCGATGATATAGAAAAAGCTCAGAACATATTGAAAGAAAAGGGCTTTACCGTCGGAAAAACAGGGGTTATCGCTGTCGAGGTAGGAGATCATCCCGGAGGTTTGCAGGCTATTTTGCAGGTTTTTGAAACTGCCGGAGTCAATGTTGAATATATGTATGCATTCGTTCAAAAGAACAGTGAAAATGCGACGCTTATTTTCCGTTTGGACAGAATAGAATACGCTCTTGAAGAATTGAAAAAAAATAATATTGCCGTGCTGCCCGTTTCAAAGGTTTGCGGTTCGAATTAAGTAAAAAAGGCAATGCGCGGGCATTGCTTTTTTTATGCTGTTTCAACATGTGATATTGCAGGTTTGTTTGTATGGTTCGCGAAAAAACGGTAAAAAAGGTAAGCATTATTGACCTTGGAAGCAATTCCGTGCGCATGAATATTGTGCAGATCCAGCCCGATGGCACCGCTTCGCTCATTTTGCAGGAAAAAGAGATGGTTCAGCTCGGGCAGGACGCTTTTTTGCAAAAAAAATTGCAGGAAAGCGCCATGCAAAGAACCTTGTCGGTTTTGCGGAATTTCGTTGCCCTTTGCAAAAAACATTCTGCGGACGAGTTTTTGGCCGTTGCGACGGCGGCGGTGCGGGACGCGGAGAACGGCAAAGCCTTTTTAGCGGAAATCACCAAGCAAACGGGCATTGTTTTTTATTCCATTTCCGGTTTGGAAGAAGCCCGGCTCATTTATAAAGGTGTTTCGCAGGATTTTCCGGTATCGGACACCTTACGGTTTTATTTGGACATCGGCGGGGGCAGTTCGGAATTTATCGTGGGGGATTCCTATTCCCACAGGGAACTTGATTCTGTGAAAATCGGCTGTGTGCGTTTGGCTGATATGTTCATGAAAAATAAACACGGAGCGGTGAGCGAAGAGGAATACGCCCGAATACAGGATTATGTGCGTCTTGAAATAAACCATACCCTCGGACGTTTGTTCGGCTATGCCTTGGAAGAAATGGCAGCAAGTTCCGGCACCGCGCGCTGTCTTTTGCAGATAGCGCAGAGTCTGGATGAAGAAAGCCTTTTTCAGAAAAATTTTCTTTCCTATAAGAATATTTGCAAAATCGCCCGCATGCTTTGCGCGAAAACTGAGGAAGAACGCAAACGGATTGTCGGCATGCATCCGAAACGGGTCAATATCATCATTCCGGGGATAGCCATTTTGCAGACCGTTATGGAGGAACTTGGCTTCAGCGGTTGTTATGTCAGCGATTCCGGTCTTCGCGAGGGAATTTTAAGGGTTTACCTTGAAGAAAAATATCCTCACGCGACCGTACATGAGAATACCATCATTCAGGAAAAAAGTGTTTTTAAATTAGCCCGTTCCGTAAAATATGAAGAACAGCATGCAAAGCATGTCGCCCATTTGGCTGTACGCTTGTTCGATAGCGCAAAAAGCCTTTCCCTGCATTCTTTTTCGGAATTTAAACGGCAAACGCTCTATTATGCGGGGATTTTGCACGATATCGGCATTGTGCTCGCCTTTGCGAAGCATGATGAACATGGTTGGTATATTGCGAAAAATTATTCCAATTTGCTTGGTTTTACAGAAAAAAGGCAGTTGGAACTGGCTCTTTTGGTCGGTTCGCACAGAATGAAAGAAAATTCCTGTTTGCAATCCTGTACGGAGATTGCGCCGGAAGAAAAAAAAGATTTGGAATTGCTTGCAAGTTTTCTCAAGATAGCTGAAGCCTTGGACAGAAACCATGAGCAATATGTGGATGATGTGTATTTTGAGAAAAATGGCGATACGGTAAATATTTGTGCCGTCAGCTCCGAACCTGATTGCCTGGAGCGGAAAAAACTCACAGAGGGTTTACCTCTTCTCAGACGGACAATTCCGGCTTTGCAAAGTCTTGTTTGGAAGATTAAGGATTGAGTTTTGTTTTGCCGTACTTGCCTTATGCCGGGATAGGGTTGTTAAAAATCTCATACGCTTGTTAACGGAGTATTTTTTCGGGAAAAGCATAGACAAATGTTCTTTTGCCGTTTTGTGAGTACATAATTTCCAGTATTTCGGTTCTGTTTTTGTAAAGATAAAAATAAAATTTCTGAAAAAGTAAAGGACTGCAAATAATTGCGGTCTTTTTTATATAATGGAAAAATTTAATTGAAATTGATATTGACTTTCAATTTCAATTAAGAGATTATGTCTTTAACGAACGTTTGTGTGAATTTCCGGACTGAGAAAGGAGTGAATATGGTTTCAGCGGATTATAGAGTTGATTATAGGTATAGCAATGGCAATATTCATGTGGATGTAAGCGGTGAATTTAATCGGAATACGGCGGGTGCGGTTTTGGAAATCCTGCAAACCGCTTATACGGGCAGTGGGCGTATTTTTATAGATACCGCAAAAATTCAGAATGTTGTGGAATGCGGGGCGGAATACTTCAAGACTGCTTTTGCGGCGATTGATGTTCCGACGGCCTGCCTGTTTTTTAAAGGGAAGAAAGGGGAACGTATCGGTCCTGACGGTTCAAGATTGCTTTTAATGAAAGAAAGGGAAAAGAAATGTTGTGGAAATTGTAAGAATTGTTCCTGCAAAAATCATAAATCTTACCAAGGGGAATGATACGGCTGCCGCTGGCATAGTGTGTGGTTCCGAAAACGGAAACACGAAATCCGTTGCTGATGAAATTGTCTGAAGTTTTGAACGGATAGAAAAAAAGAAAATTAAATATCGGCAACATAAAAATACCTTAACGAAAAATTTTATCTGCCATAGTCGTTCATAATTCATCGCAACATTATGCAACTGCCTCCACATAAAAAACGGGTTATTGATAACCCGTTTTTTATGTGTGTGATGTCGGAATTTTTTGTTTGATTTAGTTAAAACATACAGTTTTTCCGGCTGTGTCAAGCTTGTATTTTGCATAGGCGCGCACGAGGATTTCATGCATTTGTTCGCGGCTGATACAGTCTTTCGTGTCAAAGGCATAAGCGATATAATTTTTTTGCTGTTTCGTAATGCTTGTGTGAATGCCCGAAAAAAGTTTTTCCACTTCCTTTTTTTCCGCCCTTTCGTCCGGCAGTTCATTGTTTTGCGGGTCCTTATAGTGGCAGCTGCCCGCAAGAAAAGAAAAAGGCATGCCCATTTCAACGCTGTAATAGGTATACGCCCCAATACAATTGGAAAGAGCGTACCGGTAATTTCTTAAAATATCGTAATACCTGTCGACAAAACGAATATCCCAAACGCTGCCGGCTGTCACGACAGGCATGCCTTGTTCAAGATATTTCAAATGGGTACCGCGGTGTATATCCGTCATAAAAAGGCAAATATTGACCGGCTGCATTGCCTCGGGAAGTTCGCGCAGCTGCCGGCAAAATTCCGCAATGTCGTAAATGGCGAATTTTCCCAATACGGAATGGGCGGGAAAACAAATGGTGCCCTTGGCAGTTTTTGCCTGTTCGATATTGTGTTCATGCCTGTACCAGACAAGAGGGTGCGGAATGCGGTAGCACGGCTGCGGGGCGAGGCTTTGCTCAAGCATGGGAAAACGGCTTCTGCTGTAACTGAACATGGCGTAAGCCTTTTGGGCTCGTTCATCGGGACGCAGTTCTGCGGATAAATGTATGCCATGGTCGGAATAGACATAAAGAGGCAGTTCCATGGGGAAACGGGCGTATTCGCGGTAAATGCGACCTTGTGAATATTGCTCCGCCAAGGGATAGACCGGAGGGCAGGGTCCTGCCTGCCGATGTTCTTTATCGCAGAGTTCTTCCAGTTTTTGTACGGAAAATCCTTGATAGGAATATGAAGTATCCATTTATTGCGCTTTCTTTGGGAAAAGTCTTTCTGTCTTTGGGGAGAGAACGGAGAAAAAGTCCTCCGCTTTTTCAATATCGTCACCGGTAATGACCGTTACGGAAGCTATTCCGTTATTGTCGCCAAACCAAATGGAACCTTTTCCCTTACCTGAAAGATTGGAGTGCCACATGCCGTCTTTTTCTTCCAACGGGGTGGAGGCAATTCCGCCTTTTTTCATGTTTTCCAGTGTCATTTCACCAAGTTGTTTTGCAGTGGCGGGAGTTTCCATAACAGTAATGGAAACGGCAGGGCTTTGGCTCATGCTGACAAAAAGGGCGGTAACGCCATTGTGAGGGGTGCTTTGTACAGGGACGGGCATGCTCCAGCCGGCGGGAATAATCACTTTGAAATATTTCGTATCGACTTCTTGTCCTCCCATTTCTTTTAATTGCGGAGCTTTTGAACGATATGCGTGGGCAGTAGGGGTATTGCCGGATTTTTGCGCACTTTGCGCAGCTGCCGAAGATATGTTTGAAAAACAAAAAATAGTGACGAATAACATTAAAAGAGCTATGAGTTTCATCTGTGCCTCCTGATTGAATGGCTGTGTTAAGATAGCTATTGAATATAAACATTATGTTGTGCTGTCAACCCATTACTTAAGATAAAACCGTCAAACGTATTGAGCAGTAAGCATTGATTGTTTAAAATTCATAAGATAAATAAAGCAGCACAAGCATACTGCCCAGTATGGTAATCAAAAACCGGGCGAACTGCATGGATAGGACAATGATAAGGGCGGCATGCGCCGGAAAAATCCCAAGGGCTGCCGGCAAATTTCTTCGTAAGGTGCGGATAGGATTGCCGACGGCGCTCGCCGCAAGCATGGCAAGCAAAATCTGGGCATGGCTGACCATGTTTTCAGCTAAAAAATGCGATGAAACGCTTGCGGATTGGATAAGCCCGCCAATTTGGGCGATAACAATGGCGATAAGCTCGGCAGGGAAGAATTTCGCCACTTGATAAGGCACGGCTTCTTCCCAAAAATCAAGCATGCCCGATTTCACGACCCATTCTGTTCCGAGCATGAGAGGAACGGTGATGTATCCCATGCGAAAGAGGATAGCCAAGCTTTTGAGCCCTCCTTGTCTGAAGGCTGTTCTCCAAGGAACAGGCTCTTTTTGTTCAAGTTTTAAACAGGAGAAATCCGTCTGGCTGTTTTTGCTCGTGTGCCAATGGAAAAAGAAAACCCCGCAAATCAGTAAAAAGCCCCCTGATAATTGCACGGCGAAAAATCCGACTCCTGAGGCGCCGATCAGGGCGATAACCGGATACATCACGCGCACGGAATGGGACACGTGGGCTAAATAGCTGTTCGCCATGCCTCCGGCAATGAGGGCGGAAGAGGGGATTTCTCCGTTTTTATGGCTTGCGGCAAGCATGCTGTTCGCCCCGACGGAAGAATACAGGGCTATGGGCATGGCTAGTCCGATAATTTCAGGCAGGCGCGCCTTTTGGGTGATTTTTATCAGCCCTTTGCCAAGGCAGCGATACCAGCGCCTTGCTTCCATGAGCGCTCCCAAAAAGGCGGCGATTCCGACCATAAGAAAAAGGCGTCCTATGGATTTCAGTTTTGCCGTAAGTTTATCGGAAGCGGTCAACGGGGCTTTTCTCTTGTCAGGATTTGCTGTTTCTTGTTTTTCGTGTTTTGCCTTGCTCTGTGTTTCTGTTCGGTTTTGTTCTGACAAATAGGTTTTTGCATGCTCAAGCTTTGCCTGTTCAGCGGCGGTTATCTGCGTTTTTGCATGAATGGCAAATTCTTTGCTGGGCATATTGAGCGTCAGGAACCATGCAAAACAAAGGGCAAAAATGAGCAACAGACAGCGAAATGGCGATTGCCAAGGATATTTGTCTTTTTTCTTTTTCATTTAAATAAATGCGGTAGTCTGTTGAATACCATGCGGAGCTAGCGGGAAATGATTGTGCCGTCTTTGATGTTGTCGCGGCTGTTTTTGGTATGTTCAATAAAAAGGTTTTGTATCTGCGGATTTGAACCTAAGCCGTTTAAAACAGTATGGACTTCATAACCTTTTTTAATGAGTATGGTTTTCCAAGACGCTTCTTCTTCGCCAGCCATATCGTTTTTAGCATGGTCGCCCGCTACAATCATAAAAGGCATGAGCCATACTTTTTGGGCATTTGTTTGTGTAAGTTCCGCAAGAACATTGTCAAAGGCGAGCGCTCCCTCGACGGTCGCCAGCCAAACCATGGGATCGGCGGAATGGAATGCATGGGCTGCCGCCAAAAGGCTTAAATCGCCTGTGCCCCTGTCGTTGCCATGTCCCATGAGAATAAGGGCGTCTTCTTTGGTGCGTTCTTTCGGAAGGGCGGAAAAAACAGCCTCAACGGTTTTGTCGAGGTCCTGTTTGGAAGATAAAAGAGGGTGCCCCATGGTTACGGAATTAAAATTTTCGCCTTTGCTTTCCATGTAACGGCTGATTAAACGGCATATTTTCATGTATTCTTCAGCGGGAACAACATGCAGTGACTGGATTTTTACGTCCTTAAAACCATTTTCTGCTGCAAAGTCCAAAGCTTCCGTGACGGAATACACAACTTGTTTTTCTTTATTGAGCTTGGCGCGGATAATATTGGAAGAATACGCCCAAATCACCGTATCGCCGTTTTTTTCATAGGCTGTTTTAATGGCAGTCAGGGATTTGCCGGCTTCCATGTCACTTGTGCCGAAAGCCGTTAAGATTGTGAGTTCCTTTGCAAGAGCAGGAAAGGGATTTACAAAAAGCGAAAAAGAAAAAACAAAAAGAGAGGCAAGCAAAATGCCTGCGCGCATAGAAAAAGATTTCATGTGAAACTCCTTGTTCAGATACCGTGAACGATTTTGAGTGCACTTATAGGCTGGTTTTCCGGCTCAAGGATTATCCTGCTTTATGCCTTCCCGTTTTCACAGTGGCGTGTATAAGGCAGTCCCCTTTCACGGCTACGGTCTAGCGTTGTTAACTTCCCATTTACCTGCATTATGCAGAACCTGTAAGTTGTTTGGAATTTTAATAAAAACATGTTGTTTGTCAAGTTGTGTTTGAAGCTAAGGAATTTATTTGTTAATATAACATTATCTTTTAATGGGATAAGAACTATGAAGAAAAATAGTTTTAACATGGAATTAATTGAAACTCGTGAACAATTATTAGAAAATATTGCAACAATGGTTGATGAAGATGAATGAGAAAAATATTTACTGAATAAAAAAATGAAAATTACGGTTGATAATGCGAAAAGTAAATTTTTAATGTATCATAGAAAAAATATTTTTAAAAAATAGAATAGGCTGCACAAATATAAAAAAAGGAGCGATTTCTCGCTCCTTTTTTCATATGGTTATCAGCTGATAATTACTCTTGGTCAAAGTCCACCAAAATGGGGTTTTCTTCAAGTTCCATGAGGAATTTATCAGGTCTTTCCTTTTGTTCCGGCACGTTGATGTCTTGGTGTACGTATTCTCGATAACCGGTACCGGCAGGAATAAGACGGCCGACAATAACGTTTTCCTTAAGACCGCGCAAGGAGTCGTGTTTTCCTTTGAGGGCGGCTTCCGTAAGAACTTTTGTCGTTTCTTGGAATGAAGCGGCTGCAACCCATGAAAGGGAGGAAAGGGACGCCTGCGTGATACCAAGGACAAGAGGTTCGGCGGTAGCCGGTTGTCTGCCTTCGCGAAGAGCTTTTTGGTTTTCTTCTCTGAATTCGGATTTATCCACTTGTTCGCCGATAAGGAATGTCGTGTCGCCTGAATCGAGAATGGAAACTTTCTTCAGCATTTGACGCACGATGACTTCGATGTGTTTATCGTCGATGGCAACGCCTTGGAAACGGTAAACTTCCTGAATTTCGTCCACTAAGTAACGTGCAAGGTGCTTTTCGCCGCGGGTTTTTAGAATATCGTGCAATTCCGGATGACCTTCCGTGAGCAAGTCGCCGGCGTCGACAAAGTCGCCGTCGGAAACAATGATGTGCTTGCCTTTAGGAATGAGATATTCTTTTGCTTCGCCTGTGTCAGGACGGACAACAATCTTTCTTTTTCCTTTGGACTCTCCGGAAAACTCGATACTGCCGGCGATTTCAGAAACAATTGCCATATCTTTCGGTTTGCGCACTTCAAAAAGTTCCGCAACTCGCGGAAGACCGCCGACGATATCTCTTGTTTTTGAGGATTCGCGGGGTTTACGGGCGATGATGTCACCGGCTGCTATGCTTTGTCCGTCTTTTACCATCAGAATGGCTCCGACAGGCATTGCGTAGGTCGCAGGCGCGTTGGTTTGTCCCGGACGGTTTTTGAGCACTCCGTTTTCATCGGTGACGGAAAGGGCGGGACGGAAGTTCGTCGTGCGGTAGTCGATAATGGTTTGTGAAGTTTGGTGGGTCGCTTCGTCCATTTTATCCTGAACGGTTTTGCCGTCGATAATGTCGGAGAAACGGATGACACCGTCGACTTCGGAAACATACGGTTCGACCGATGGGTCCCATTCTGCGAGCTTGTCGCCTTTTTGCACCGCTTGCTGGTCGGTTACGAAGAGTCTTGCGCCGTTCGGAAGGATATACTTTTCAACTTCTCTTCCTTGGTCGTCGATAATGCTTATCTGACCGCTCTTTCCAAGTACGGTGGTGATACCTTCCTTATTTACGACAGTACGGACACGGGTAAGGATGACGTTGCCGGAATATTGGGCGAAGTAATTGGATTGTTCAACCTTACGGGAAGCGGTACCCCCGATGTGGAATGTACGCATGGTAAGCTGTGTTCCTGGTTCACCAATGGACTGAGCCGCAATAGTACCAACGGTTTCACCGACGTTGACAAGGTGTCCGCGGGCAAGGTCGCGTCCGTAGCATTTTGCACAGATACCGCGTTCAGCCTTACAGGTGAGCGCGGAACGAATGGTGACAGCCGTAATGCCGATTTCTTCAATCTTGTCTGCAACTTCTTTGGTAACAAGCGTGTTTTCGGGGAAAACAAGTTCACGGGTTGCAGGGTGGTAAACAGGGTAAAGCAGGGTCCTGCCCAAAATACGTTCCTTCAGGGTCAGCTTTACATCCGTGCCGTCCATGAGGGCTGTCATTTCGATACCGTCGACAGTGCCGCAGTCTTCCATGGAAACGATGACATCTTGCACGACGTCGACAAGACGGCGGGTAAGGTAACCGGAGTTTGCGGTTTTCAATGCCGTATCGGCAAGACCTTTACGTGCGCCGTGGGTGGAGGTGAAGTATTGAAGCACGGTGAGCCCCTCACGGAATGAGGAGGTGATAGGCGTTTCAATAATATCCCCGGAAGGTTTAGCCATAAGACCACGCATACCTGCAAGCTGTCTCATTTGGTCAGCGTTACCGCGGGCACCTGAGTTGGACATCATGTAAATTGGGTTAAAGCTTGTATCTTCCGTGGATTTCACCCTTGTCATTCCGGACTTTGTCCACAGAAATTTCTTTGACCATTTCTTTGGAAACAGCGTCTGTGGTGTTGGTCCAAACGTCAATAACCTTATTATATTTTTCCGTTCTGGTAATGATACCGTCGCGGTACTGGCGGGTGATGTCGTCAACTTCGTTTTGCGCTTTGTCGATAATGGTTTTTTTGCGTGAAGGGATGATCATGTCTTTCACGCCGATAGTCACGCCTGCACGGGTTGCAAATTCATAACCGATAGCTTTCAAACGGTCGCAAAGGATAACGGTTGCCTTGATACCTGCGAGTTCGTAGCAGATACTTACCAATTTACCGATGGTCTTCTTGGTAAGGATAGTGTTCACTTCTTTGAAAGGCATGGTATGGGGAAGTCTTTCCCATACGAGGATACGACCGACAGTCGTGTCGGCGAGCTGACCGTCTTCCATACGGACTTTGATTTTTGCATGCAAATCGACAGTGCCGGCGTCATAGGCGGCTTCGACTTCCCAAGGGGCGCAGAAAATCATGCCTTCGCCCTTTTTAAAGGAACGGTCCACCGTCATATAGTAAAGTCCGAGAACGATATCCTGTGACGGGATAATGACAGGGTTGCCGTTTGCGGGGGAAAGAATGTTGTTGGTGCTCATCA
>JAAGKN010000581.1_pt1 | contig 146137 bp, 121 predicted proteins | sample 6206371 | NCBI WGS metagenome assembly JAAGKN01 (sample SAMN11533720, study PRJNA540317) | gut metagenome | isolation source: fecal pellets from male and female animal of same cohort | host: Peromyscus leucopus | place: USA:CA | collected 2017
AAATCAATCCCACAAGATCAAGATGTTTATTTTTTAGGCTTCGGAAGGAGGGGAAAACATGTCAGAGGTAAAAGTTAATAATGGAAATATAGAAGACGCTCTTAAAAGATTTAAGAGACAATGCGCTAGAAATGGAGTTATCCAAGAAGTAAGAAAAAGAGAACATTATGAAAAACCTAGTGTAAGAAGAAAGAAAAAATCAGAGGCTGCAAGAAAAAGAAAATATTAATATTTTAGAAGAACAGAGAAATCTGTTCTTTTTTGTGCCCAAAATTAAAATACAAAAAATAACAATATGTTACAAAAATATATCTTTTTTGTAACTTTTTTATTTTTGGTTTACTAAAAGTAGAATTATATTTTATAATACTTATGTATATATTGTAAAATTTTTAAATTAGGAGGAAAAACAATGAGCAAACAAAAGAAAATTACTTTAGGCGTAATTCTACTAGCTGTGTTGTTAATGGGTATTGGTTATGCTGCAATAACAAATATTACATTAACAATTAATGGTACTGCAAAAGCAACTGCAGATCAAGAAAATTTTAAAGTATATTTTACAGGAGAAACAATTGCTAATAGTACTAACGCAGCTGCCTCAGTTACAGCTAAATCAACAAGTGCAACAGTTAATTTTTCAGGAATGACAACAGCAGGAGATGAAGAATATGCAATTCTTGAAATAGAAAACGGAAGTAATGGAGTTCCTGCACAATCAATAAATGTTACAACTTCAGAGGTAGATACATCAATAATAGAAGTAAATGCAGTAATGTGCAATCAAGCTGGAACAGCTATTACAGAATATGCAGTAGCAAGTGGAAATAAAACTTATGTTAGAGTATCAGCAAAATTATTAAAAACACCAACAGAAGATGTTTCTACACCAGTAGAAGTATCAATAGTTGCAGTTCCAAAAGACGCTGAATAATAAGACTTGCAAAAATAGAAAAAAGGATAGAGGATATGAAAAAAGATAGAATAATAGAGTATAGTTTATTATTACTTATCTTTATTGTCACATTACTTAATCTTTTTTGGCCTGACACAAAAATGCAAGTGAAAATATTAACAATATTTTTACTTGCATTTACAATATTTCTTATCAAATTAATGAAATATAGAAAAGTAGATAATCCAAGTAAAAATAAAGTTATTATATTTATGATTGGGTTATCTACAATATATATAATATTACTATATATAATAGGTATATTTGCTGGATTTTATAAAAATGCAAATAAATTTAGTTATAATAATCTTTATAATATAATTTTACCATATATAATAATCATTGTTTGTTCAGAGATAATCAGACAAATTTTTGTTACTAAAGAAAATAAAAAAATTACGATAATTACAACAATTGTACTAGTTTTGATAGAAATAACTTTGTATTTGGATAGATACAAAGTATGGAACTTAGACAATGCTTTAATATTAATTGGATATGTAACTTTTCCAGCAATTAGTATAAATTTGATGTGTAATTACATGGTAAGAAGGTATGGTATAATTCCTAATATACTATATAGAGTAATAATTACAATATATATGTATATATTTAGTGTTTTACCAGATATATACATGTTTTTCCAATCAATATACAAAATAATATATCCATATATTATTTATGTATTAATTGATGAAGTATTTGAAAAGAAAAGGCTTAGAAAAGTAAGTAAGCATGAAAAGATAAGCTTAATTTCGATTTTACTAAGTATAATAATAATAATTTCAATAGTAATGCTAGTTTCTTGCAAATTCAAATATGGAATATTGGTAGTCGGAAGTTCATCTATGACGGGAACAGTAGATAAAGGAGATGCTGTCATATTTGAAAGATATGATAATCAGAATTTAAAAAAAGGGCAAATTATAGTATTTACTAAGGATAATATAAAAACAATACATTGTATTGAGAATATACAAATAAAAAATGATGAAACAATATATTTTACAAAAGGAACTAATAATCAGCAACGTGACGAAGGGTATAGAACAGATAGCGATATACTAGGAATTGTTAAATTTAAGATTATAGATATTGGTTGGCCAACAATTTGGCTAAACGATATTTTTACTAAATAAAATGTTTATATCTGGGGGGTAAAATGGAGTATTTTAATGAAGAAAGAAGAAGTACTATCTTTATTGCAAGCATTATTTTTATTGTAATATTAGTCATTTCGGCTTTTTTGATAAAAGTATCATTAGATGGAAATAAAAGCAAGTTTATTCAGTATAGTGATACAAAAAATCTTGAATACAAAGTAATGCTAAAAGAAAATGAATATTATGAAGGTAGTTATGTAGAAAAAGGAAATCAATATATATCAGATTTGATTGATAGTATAAGAACTAGTTTCAAGTATGATTTTAACCTAGAAAATGAATATAATTATAATTACAAAGTTGTAGCTGTTGTAGATGTTACAGATGAAAAAACAAATAAAAGTATATATACATTTTCAGAAAACTTAGTTGATGAGAAAACAGGACAATGTAGTGGAAATTTAAAAATAAATGAAGATGTTAATGTTAACTTTAATAAATACAATGATTTAATAAAACAATTTGTAACAACTTATGATTTAAAAAATTCAGTATGTAAATTATCTTTAAATTTAGATTTAGGTATTAAAGGTATTAATGAGGATTTTTCTAAAGAGAACTCAGCCGTAATGAGCTTAGATATCCCTTTAGCACAAAATACTATATCAATTGATACAAGTTATGATTTAACAGAAACAGATAACTTAATAGAAATACATAGTGCAGTAAAAAATGGCAAAGTATTATTAATATTAGGAATTGCATTGATAGTAATAGATGCAGGACTTTTAATTGCATTTATAATTTATATTAAGAAAACAGAAACAGATGAAGATAGATATAATACTGAATTGAGAAAAATTGTTAATAATTATGATAGTTATATTTCAAGAATTGAAGATGATTTTAATATGAAGGGATATCAAATATTAAAAGTACAAAAATTTACAGATTTACTTGAAATAAGAGATACTATGCAATTACCAATTATAATGTTAGAAAATAAAGAAAAATTAATAACATGCTTTGCTATACCAACACCAAACAACATATTATACTTTTTCTCAATAAGTGTAAAACAATATGCATTGTCAGCAGGAAAACACAATGAAGAAATGAGGGAAAGCGATGACCAAAGAGTATGAAGATAAAAAATTTAAGTTACAATTTATAATTTTAGGTTTTATAATTATCTCAGCCTTTTGTCTATCTATAGGATATGCTTCACTTGAATCTATAACGTTAGATATAAAAGGAGAAATAACAGCATTGCCTCAAACGGAAATATTTATAACTGATGTTCAGTATAATACAAATGTTGGAGCAAATGTTGCCAATTCTAATATTGAACAATTTTATCAAACATTAATGCAAAGTACAGTGAATTTAGGCAAAGATGAAAATTCATCTATTACATATAATATTACAATGTATAATAGTGGAAATCAGCCATATACGTTTAAAGAAGTTGAATATACAGATGAGTTTTATGATAATCCAAATATAACATTTGATTTAGATGGATTAAAAAGATGGGATGTTGTACAACCTAAACAATATATTACATTTTCAATAACATTTCATTATTTAAATAATAGTGTAGCTGATAATAATATATTAAATTCATATTTGAATTTTAGATTTATGAAAGGCACAATGGATGATACTAATGTAAGAAGTAACATTCAAAGTGTTAAAATCTATAATGCAAATACAGATAAGGTAAAAATTGACCTTACAAATGATAATGATTTTGCAGTAGAAGTAAATTTAACTTTAGATAATAATGTTATTGGCACAATGGCGTTAGAGCCAACAGAAACAAAATCAATAGAACATGATGTAAAAAATAATTTAGCAACTATTGAATCAAATAAAGAATTTACTGTTAAAATAGAGCAAACAGCACCATATATTGTATCGAAAGATACTTCTGTTAAAGTAACAGTAATTCCTACAGTAACAAATTATGATTTAGGACTAAAATCAGCAGGCACAGAACAAAACCCATACATTATATATAAAATAGAAGATTTAGTTAGACTTGCTAAAAATGTAAATTCAGTAGATGCAATTTCATCTAAGAATATAAAACAAATAAATACATTAAATTTCCAAACTCAAACAGATTATTATAATTATCAAGATACAAGTTTTGGAGATTTAAACGAAGATAATACAGATGGAAATCAAGTTTTAACAGAGATGACAACTGGTAGTGGATTTTTACTTATAGGAGATTTAGATAAGAATCCCTTTGAAGGAGTTTTTGATGGTGGAAATAATAGACTTGAGAATCTATACATAAAAAGAATTAATATACCTAAAGATAAAGATATAAAAACAGGATTATTTGGATATATAAATAATGCTACAATAAAAAATATATCTGTTGCAGGAACAGTTGAACTATCAAAAGATGGTGCTTCTCTTGTAGGTGGTATTTCTGGAAATAGCAATATCTTAAATTGTCACAACTATGCTACTGTAATTAATAAATTACCTGATTCGTCTGTTGGAGGATTAATAGGAGTTTTAATGGGAAGCAGTGTTGTAATGGTAGATGGTTGTTCTAATAGAGGAACTGTAACAAATGTAACTTCTACAGCAGGAATTGTTGGATTTGTTATATCTTCAACATTAAATATGAGTAATTGTTATAATACAGGAACTATAAGTACTACAAGTACAGCTCCAGTTAGTAATTCTGCACAAACATTTGCAGCAGGATTGGTAGTTAAGGATAGCAGTCGTGGTGGAACAATAAATATAAGAAGATCTTATAATACTGGTGAAATAAATGGAAATATAAATGTTGGAGGACTAGTTTCTAGAATTTCAGGAAAATTAGAAATAGATTCATGCTACAATGCTGGAAAAGTTGCTGGAAGTCAATATGTTGCTGGAATATTAGGAAATAATAGTCCTATATGGGAAGGAACTACAGGAAATGCAAATATACAAAATACTTATAATATAGGAGAAATATCAGGTACAAGTAACCTTGGTGGTATTATAGGATATCAAAATCAGGCTACTTCTAATATTACAAAATCATATTACTTAACTCAAACAAATCTTAAAGATATAGGAAATCTAGCTGGAACAAACGGTGCAAAAGAAGATGAATATATGAAATCAAATGAATTCATTACATTATTAGGAAATGAATTTACAAGTGATATTAGTAATACAAATGGTGGATATCCAGTATTAAAATAAATACAAAAAACTCACTTCAATTTGAAGTGAGTTTTTAATTTATTATTTATTCATTTGGTAAGCTAACTTCTTTTGGAGTAGCTGTTAATTTTGCTGTTATAGTAGTTTTTTCAATGCTTACAGGAGTTTTTAATAGTTCAGCAAAAACTTTTACATAAGTTTTTTCTCCACTATGCACTAAAGAATTATTAATAGCATTGCCATTTGCATCACACATTATTACACTTGTTTTAAACATATCAGTTGATTCAGATTCAGCTGTAACTAATATTTCTGCATCGATGCCATTACTATCATTTTGAATTTCAAATATTGCATATCCATAATCGCCTTTGTTATTTAAACCATAAATATTAATTGTAGCACTTCTTGATTTAGCAGTTGAGCTTGCATCAATTGATATTATATCTTTTGAAGTAGAAGATTTAGGAACATTACCCGTAAAGTATACTTTGAAGTTATTTTGATCTGCTGTTGCTGATACCTCACCAGTTACTGACAATACATTATTGGCTAAACTTGCATAACCTATTCCTATTAATAATATTGCAATTGATAGTATTATTAATATTTGCTTATTTTGCTTTTTTATTGTAGTCACCTTCTTCCAAATTAAAATCTCTCATTTATATATTAGTATATTTTTCCATTAAGTTCAATAATAATAAAAGAAGTAATGTAAATGATATAAAAAAGAAAAATGTATGTAATAAAACATCACAGAGGTGAGATGTTAGAATTAGATGATATAAATTAAAGGCAAGTAGAGAAGAGGGAAAATTTATTAAAATAAGCAGAAAACGGGATGGATTGCTCCGTCCCGTTTTCTTTTTGCTTATTTTGCTTTTTTCATGATTTCGCCGAAATCGATGAAATCAGATTCGTTATGGAAAATCTCACACCTTTCACAGTAGCAGTAGGACCCCTGCCCATGCTGGACGCCGAGCCTGTAGCCTACGTTGTTGAACCGAATGCGAATTGAATATCCAAATTCGTCATTTTCTTTGTTAAGGGATTCGGCGTGCATTTCTATGCCCTCGATAAAACGGTAAAGAAGTTGCACGTTCTCAAGGTTTTCCGGCTCCAACTGCTCAGGGTAGTACAGCCACTCATCATCACAAAAGGTAGGATGAGTGAATGTGAATTCCTGGAGCCAATTGATGTAGTCGGTGCTTGCAACAAGGCTTTTGGCAACAGCCACACCTTCGGCAATTTTAGCCAGAGAAGCTTCAACAATCTTCTTCATAGTGGCCTCGTCAAAAGTGTTCTTTTTTTCCACAAGTATCCCTCCAAAATATACTTATATTCTTTGGTTGGTAACGTTCATCTTGCACATTATAACACATTTATGTAAACTAGTCAATGACTTCAATTTCTACTAAAGTAATAGTTTATAAATAAAAAAATAACAAACTTCATAAAAAGTTTGTTATTTTGGTGCGCCATCGCGGGATCGAACCGCGGACCTTCTGATTAAGAGTCAGCTGCTCTACCAGCTGAGCTAATAGCGCATATTTGATTGTTAACAATAAATATTATAAATCAAATATGCCAAGGTGTCAATATTTAAGGCAAAATAAATCCTTTTTCAGTGACAATATTTCTAAATTAATTTTGAATTAATATCACAATTTTTGTTAATAATAATATAATATAGTATTGACTATGTATATACAATGTAGTATAATGTATATACAATAATTAAGGGGGATTATTAATATGGCACAAACAACTATAAATGTTCGTATAGACGAAGATTTAAAAAAAGAATTTGAAGATTTTTGCAATGAAACAGGATTAAATATATCTGTTGCAATAAATCTATTTGTGAAAACAGTTGTAAGAGAAAAACAAATACCATTTAAAATAACTACAGATCCATTTTATTCATCAGAAAATATGGCACATCTAAAAAAAGCAAAAGAAGACCTTGATAACGGAAAAGGTACAGAACATGAATTAATTGAGGACGATGTTTAATGAGAAAAATTTGGAGCGACGAAGCTTGGGATGACTATTTATACTGGCAAACTCAAGATAAAAAAACATTAAAAAGAATAAATATTCTTATAAAAGATATAGAGAGAAATTATTTTGAAGGGTTGGGAAAACCTGAGGCATTAAAACATGATTTATCTGGAGCTTGGAGTAGAAGAATAGATGAGCAAAATAGACTAGTATATAGAATAAAAGATGGTATTATTGAAATATTACAATGTAGAACACATTATCAAAAATAAAAGAACATAAATTATTAATTAGTTTATGTTCTTTTATTTTTTTGAATTTTATTTAAATAATCCATTATACCAATATAAATACTCCAAGCAAGTTCATTTTGATAAGAGTCTGTTTGAAGTAATTTATTTTCTTCTACATTTGATAGAAATCCACATTCTACTAAAACTAAAGGAATTTGCACATTTTTTGTAAGATATATTCCAGAAATTGATTTTATAGTTCTAGAGTTTTCTTTTTTCAAAAAATTGTTTAAACTAAGTTGAATTGTTTCAGCAATTTTTTTACTATTTTCATCTTGATTTTTATAAAAAGTCTGCCAACCACTGTATTGAGTTTGTTCTAATTTATTCATATGTATAGAAACAAACATCTCTGCATTCGAATTATTTGCAATATCAACTCTATTTTTCATATCAGAAACTTTTTGTTTTTTAATGGTATCTGCATCTGCTTCATAAATCCCGTTTTCATCTGAACGTGTAAGAATTACAGTACAATTTGAACTTTCGAGCAAGTTTTGAAGTTTAAGTACAATATCTAAATTCAAATCAGATTCAATTGAACCATCAGCTCCAGTCGCACCGCCATCAGGTTTTCCGTGTCCTGCATCTAAAATTACAACATGGTTTGATATAGGAGTTGAGGAAACAGCTTCTAATTTTTTGTTAGTTGTAGCTGAGCCAATTGAATAAGCAAAAATTGCAACAATAATGCTTAAATTTATAAAAATAATTCTTTTTTTATTAAAAATATACATAAAAACCTCTAAACAAAATAAAATAATTACTTAACTAATACTATTTATAAAGTAAGATTTTATTACAAAAAATTTGATAAAGATTTTTGTAATATAATAAAACCTATATACATAAGAAAAAAATAGTGTAATAACAGCTAAAACTTAATAATATAGCCAAAAATCTGCATAATTCATAAAAACTTGGAAAAAATACGAAAAAATAGAAAATGAATGATTGGGGAATTTTATGAAAAATTACAAAAAGCTAAATATGAATGGAACACTTTTAGATAAAAATCAATTTGCAAAGCATATTGAAAAGCAGCTTCAGAACATAGCATTAAAAGTTTTTCTAATAAAAATACGTATCCAATTTATAGGTTAATGGATGATTATAAATTTATTTTAGAAACTTATAATTTACTTACTAAACATTTAAAATTGGGAATAAAAATACATGCAGCAGGTGAATGGATTTTAGATAACTTTTATGTAATTGAAGAAACTGTAAAAACCATCCAAAAAGAATTACCATTAAAAAAATATAAAAATTTAGTAGGTCTTTCTAATGATAGATATTTTGGCTTTGCTAGAATTTATGTTTTAGCAGAGGAAATTGTTGCTTTTTCAGACTGTAAAGTAGATAGAGAAACTATAGATACTGCATTAAAAAGCTATCAAAGAAAAAAACTTCTTAGTATGGAGGAATTGGCTAGTATCGGAATTTTTATTAAAATTTCGATTATTTCACATATTAGAGAACTTTGCGAAAAAATATATTCATCACAAATTCAGAAATATAAAGCCGAAAGTATTATTGAAAGATTAGTAGAAAATAAAAGTAATGGTAATTTGAAATTTATAAATCGCAAATAGTTTAAAATTTAATGAAGAAAAGTTAAAATATTCATTTGTAGAATATTTATCTTATAAATTAAAAAAGTATGGAAAAAAAGCAGTTAATTACCAAAGTATATTAGAAAAAGAAATTCAAAAAGTTGGACTTACAATTTCAGAAGTAATTCAAAAAGAACATTTTAATATAGCAAATATTAAAATATCTATGGGAAATTGTATAACAAGTATTAAAGAGATAAATAGAATAGATTTTTCAGAATTATTTAGTTATATGAATGCTTCTGAAGAACTTTTAAAATTAGATCCATCTGGAATTTACAACAATATGGATGAAGAAAGTAAGGGCTATTATAGAGGAATTATCGAGAAAAAATCTAAGAAAACTAAAATTTCAGAAATTTATATTGCAGAAAAAATTATTGAATTATGTAAAAGATATGAAAATAGCTGAAAAATTAGAAGAAATTAAAAAGTCACATGTTGGTTATTATTTAATAAAAGAAGGAACTGCAGAATTAGATGATGTACTAGAAATAAAAAAACATAAGAAATTAACTCCAAAACAAAAATCGAGATTATATATAGCAATGAACATTTTAATACCACTATATTTCTGTTTAGTACTATATTTTTATGTGTCTCAAAATATAGAAAACATGCTACTTTCAATAATAATTTGCTTGGTAGCTTATATTCCAATTTCAGAAATTTATTTAAGAATTCAAAATTATCTTATGGGAAAATTTAAAAATCCTATATTAATACCAAAAATGAATTTTGAAAATGGAATACCAGAAGAAAATGCAACATTTGTTGTTATTCCAACAATATTAAAATCAAAAGAAAAAGTTAAAGAAATGTTTGAAAAATTAGAAGTATATTATTTAGCAAATAAATCTGAAAATTTATATTTTGCACTTTTAGGCGATTGTTCAGAAGAGAAAAAAAACAAAAAGTTTTGATGAAGAAGTAATGGCAAGTGGAATTGAATATTGTAATAAATTAAATGAAAAATATAAAACAGATAAATTTAGTAAATTTCATTTTTTATATAGAGAAAGAATTTGGAATTCTAGTGAAGAATCATATATTGGTTGGGAAAGAAAAAGAGGATTACTTACTACATTTAATAAATATATAAAAAGACAAAGAGAAAATAATTTTTTAGAAAATACAATTGAAAAGGAAAAAGAAAAACTTCCAGATATTAAATATATTATAACTTTAGATAGTGATACAAATTTAAATTTAAATACAGCATCAAAACTTATAGGAGCAATGAGTCATATTTTAAATATTCCAGTTGTAAAAAATGATAAAGTAATTGATGGATATGGAATAATGCAACCCAGAATAGGAATGGATTTATCTCTTTCACAAAAAAGTTTATTTATAGAACTTTTTAGTATGAAAGGCGGAGTAGATTTATATACAAATGCTATTTCAGATATTTATCAAGATTATTTTGAAGAAGGAATATTTACTGGAAAAGGAATATATGATGTGGAATTTATAATACAATTTTAAAAAATGAATTTCCAGAAAATACGATTTTAAGTCATGATTTATTAGAAGGAAATTTCTTAAGATGTGGATTAATTACAGATGTAATGCTTTTAGATGGATATCCTAGCAGATATATTCCATATGTTATGAGAAATCATAGATGGACTAGAGGAGACTGGCAAATAATTAAATGGCTTGGAAATGCTAGATTAAATGAAATATCAAAATTTAAAATATATGATAACTTAAGAAGAAGCATTATTGCCAATTACAGCATTTGTACTAGCTGTTTTACCAATATTAAATACAAAATTAATATATCTTTCAGTACTAGGCTTAATAAGTATAGTAGTTCCATATTTAATAGATATTATAAATTATATAATTTTTAAAGAAAGTAATATTACTGGAGCAGTATATGCATATAAGAAATTTTCTAAAGAAATAAATAGTATAAAAGTAAGTATTATTAGAATAATTCTTCAAATTCTTTTCTTACCTTATGAAACATAAAAAATTTAGATAGTATTATAAGAAGTTTATACAGAATGAATTCAGTAAAAAACTTTTAGAATGGGTTACTGCAGAAGATGGAGAAAAGAATTCTAAAAGTGATTTAAATACACATTTAAGTCGAAATGAAAATAAATATATTATTTGGAATTTTATTATTTATAGTTACCAAATTTTTATTTAAAATACTTGGAATTTTATGGATTATAGCACCAATTGTTGCTTGGTATATTAGTTTAGAAAGAAAACAAGAAAAAATTATTACAGAAAAAAATAGAAAATTTATATTAGATGCAGGAAGAGATACATGGCAATTTTTTGAAGACTTTATAAATGAAGAAAATAATTTTTTAATGCCAGATAATTATCAAGAAGATAGAAATAAAAAAATTGTAAATAGAACATCATCAACTAATATTGGACTAGAACTATTAGCAGTTATATCTGCTTATGATTTAGATTTTATAAATTTTAAAAAAACAATAGAATATTTAAATAAAATTTTAGGAGTAATAGCAGGGTTAAGTAAATGGAATGGACACTTATATAACTGGTATAATACAAAAACTCTAACACCATTAATTCCAAGATATATTTCAACTGTAGATAGTGGAAATTTTGTTGGATATTTATATATAGTAAAAAATTTCTTACAAGAAAATAAAAATAAAGGAGATTTAGAAAATTTAATTAATTTAGTTACTGAATTAATTGAAAATACAGATTTTTCGAAACTATATTCAGAGAAAACAAGATTATTATCTATTGGATTTAATTTAGAAGAAAATAAATTATCAGATTCATATTATGATTTTTTAGCATCTGAAGCAAGACAAGCAAGCTTAGTTGCAATTGCAAAAGGAGATGTTCCAGTAAAACATTGGAATAATTTGAGTAGAACTCTTACAAGTTTAAATGGATATAAAGGATTAGTTTCTTGGACTGGTACTGCATTTGAATATTTAATGCCAAATATAAATTTAAAAAGATATAAAGGAAGTCTTTTAGATGAAGCATGTAAATTTGCAGTAATGAGTCAAATTGAATATTGTAGAAGAAAAGGAGTTCCATGGGGAATTTCAGAATCTGCATTTAATTTAAGAGATTTAAATAATAATTATCAATATAAAGCATTTGGTATACCATGGCTTGGTTTAAAAAGAGGGTTGATGAAGATACTGTTGTTTCGCCATATAGTACTTTTTTATCTTTAGAAGATGAACCAGAACTTGGAATAAGAAATTTAAAATTACTAGAGCAAGAAGGTGCAACTGGAAAATATGGATATTATGAAGCAATAGATTATACACCAGCAAGAGTAAAAATTCAAAGAAAAGCTGTTGTAAAAACGTATATGGCACATCATCAAGGTTTAATTTTACTTTCTATAAATAATTTGTTAAATAACAATATTTTAAAAACTAGATTTAATAATAATCCAGAAATAGAGGCAGTTGATATTTTATTACAAGAAAGAATGCCAATGAAAATGATTATTACTAAAGAACAAAAAGAAAAAATAACTAAAAATAAAAATTTAATTAGTAATAGTTATACAGAAAGAATAATTGAAAAGGCAAGTAGAGCAAATAGAAATTTGAATGTTATTTCAAATGAAAAATATAAAATTATAATAGATGATTATGGAGATAGCATTAGTGAATTTGAAGATGTAATGGTAAATAATTATAAAGATACATCAGATATTAAGCAAAGAATTAATTGTTATATAAAAAATGTGAAATCTAAAAAAATTATAGATACTAAAGAAAATTCAAAAATTGTATTTGCACCAGATAAAGCAAAATTCTTAAAACGTGAAAATAATTTAAAAATAGAAGAAATAGTAAGTTTAGATCCTAATAAGCCAATAGAAATAAGAAGATTAGAAATTGAAAATTTAGGAAGTTCACAAGAAGTATTAGAAATAATTGTTGATTTTGAACCATCAATGTCTAAAAAAATGGACGAATATTCTCATCCAACTTTTAATAAATTGTTTATGAAATTAGAAGAGTCAAATGAAAATATTATATTTGAAAAACGTGATAGAAATTTAAAAAATAAAAAATATTTAGCAACAACTTTATACACAGAAAGCGAACAAATTGTGGATTTCGAATATGAAATTGATAAAGAAAAGTATTTGACGAGAGAAAATTTGGACTTGTCTAATATGATACAAAATCAAAGAAACTTTTCAAAGAAAACACTTCAAGTTACAGAACCAATTATTGCAATGAAAAGAACTATAAAAATTGCACCAAAAGAAATTGCAAATATTAATCTTTTAATATCTGTTTCAAATAATAGAGAAGAAGCATTGGAAAACTTAGAAAATGTAAAAAGTGAAGAAGAAATAATTAGAATTTTAAATATTGCTAAAGCAAGAGTTGAAGAAGAAAGTAAATATTTACAAATTGATGGAAATAAAATTGATATATATGTTAGATTTTTAAAATATATATTAAAACTTGGAAAATTCAAACAAGTTCCAGAAATAGAAAATGCAGAAATAAATAGTTTGTGGAAATTTGGAATATCTGGTGATAATCCAATTTTACTTGTAAAAATAAAAAATGTTGAAGATATATATGTTATTGAAGATGTTCTTTCAGCTTTTGAATATTATAGAGCAAAAAATATTTATTTAGATATAGTAATTTTAAATCAAGAAATTGATGTATATGAGAGATTTGTGAGAGAAAGTATTAATGAAGTAATTTCTAATAAGCAATTGGAATATTTGAAAAATATAAATGGTGGAATTTTTATTTTAAATAAAGATGAAATAGAAAAAGAAGATTTGGATGCAATAGAATTTAAATCAAGATTTATAATAAATTCAAGTTTTGGAAATGTAGAATCTTATATAAAGGAATTAGAAGAAAAAGAAAAAATATCAACAGAACTTAGAAGAGAAAGAAATACTACTTTAAATTTAGAAGTATATCCTGTAAAAAAAGAAGAACTTTTATATGACAACTCTTATGGTGGATTCTTAAATAATGGTGCAGAATATTACATTTATACAAATGAAGACAATAAGCTTCCTGCAGTGTGGTGTAATGTTTTAGCAAATAAATTCTTTGGTACAGTTGTAAGTAATAATATAGGTGGTTATACATGGAATAAAAATAGTAGATTAAATAGATTAACAGCATGGAATAATGATAGAGTTTTAGATGTTCCATCTGAAATTTTTTATGTAAAAGATGAGAATAATAAAGTTGTATGGACCTTAAATTCAGGTGTTATACCTAATAAAAACTATTATTATGTAACTCATGGATTTGGATATTCAAAATTTAAAAATACAAATGATAATTTAAATCAAGAATTAGAAATTTTTGTTCCTAATGAAGAGAGTTTAAAAATATTAAAATTTAGAATTAAAAATTTAGTAAACGAAGAAAGAAAAATAAAATTTGTGGTTTATATAAAAACAGTATTAGGAGAAGATGAGTTATTTACAAATGGAAATTTAAAAGTAGAAAAATATGATAACACATTATTAGTTAAAAATATTTTTCTAATGAAGAATGCTTTAAAAATAAAATAATGTATATAATGCCAGATATAAAAATTAATAGTTTTACTGGAAATAAAGAAAACTTTTTTGGAGAAGGAGATATTTTAAATCCAGACAGTTTATATAGAAATTTAGATAATTCTACAGGGCTTGGAAAAAATTCATGTGTTGGAATTGAGTTTATTTTAAAAATAAAGAGATTTGAAGATAAAAAGTTTAATATAATAATTGGACAAGCAAATAATATTAATGAAATTGATAAAGTAAAAGAAAAATATGAAATAGGAAATAAAAACGATATCATAGAAAATGAATTAGAATTATACTAAAGCAAAATGGAATAATTTATTAAGTAGTGTTTCTGTAAAAACACCATTAGCAGCATTAAATATAATGATGAATGGATGGCTTGTTTATCAAACATTATCAAGTAGAATTTATGGTAAAACAGGTTATTATCAATCTGGTGGAGCATTTGGATTTAGAGATCAACTTCAAGATGCACTTGGAATGAAATTTATAGATACTAATATTTTAAGAGAACAATTAATAAATTGTGCAAGACATCAATTTATTGAAGGAGATGTACTTCACTGGTGGCATAATGATACCAAAAGAGGAATAAGAACAAAGATTTTCAGATGATTTATTGTGGCTTGTTTATTGCAACAATTGAATATGTAAATTTCGAAAATGATTATAGTATTTTAGATGAACAAATAGAATATTTAAAAGGTGATTTACTTGGAGAAGATGAAGATGAAAAATATAATATTTATTATGAAGGAAATGAAAAAGAAAGCTTATTTGAACATTGTGTAAGAGCAATAGATAATACAATATATAAAGGTATAGAACCATTTCCTAAAATTGGAACAGGAGATTGGAACGATGGATTTAGTAATATTGGAAGCAAAGGAAAAGGTCAAAGTGTATGGCTAGCAATGTTTTTGTATGATATTTTAAATAGATTTATTCCAATATGTGAAATGAAAGGAAGAAAAGATTTAATAGAAAAATATGAAAGTTATAAAGAAATTTTAAAAAGAAATGTAAATACTAAAGGTTGGGATGGAAGATGGTTTAAAAGAGCAATTACAGATAATGGAGAAGAAATAGGAAGTATTAATTCAGATGAATGTAGAATTGATAGTATTGGTACAAAGTTGGTCTGTTATATCAGATATAGGAGATAACGATAAAAAGTTTATAGCAATTGGAGAAGCAGAAAATTATTTAGTGGATAAAGAAAATAAGATAATTAAACTATTTGATCCACCATTTGAAAAATCAGTTGTAAATCCAGGATATATAAAATCATATCCACCAGGAATACGTGAAAATGGAGGACAATATACTCATGCAAGTTGTTGGCTTTTAATTGCAGAATGTATTTTAGGGTTTGGAGATAAAGCAGAAGAATTAATTGAGATTTTAAATCCTATAGAGCACTCAAAAAATAGAGAAGAAGCAAAAACTTTTAAATTAGAACCATATGTTCTAGAAGCAGATGTGTATAGTAATGAATCATTAGTTGGAAGAGGTGGATGGAACTGGTATACAGGTTCAAGCAGTTGGTTTTATAAAGCAGTTTTAGAATATGTTTTAGGGTTAAAAATAGAAGATGGATTTTTAAGAGTAGAACCATGTATTTCTAAAAATTGGAAAGAATATGAAATAAAATATAAATATAAAACATCAATTTATAATATAAAAGTAAAAAATATAAATGGCAAAAATACTGGAGTAAGTAAATTTATAGTAAATAATGAAGAAATAAAAGAAAAGAAAATTTTATTACAAGATACTTGCCAAATATACAATATAGAAATTTTTATGTAATATTTTTGAAAAAATTGAAAAAAAACTTGTACAAAATTGTTAAATATGATATATATTTGGTATTGATACAGTTTCTTTTAGAAAGGCGGTAGTTTAAGTGGAAGAAATAGTTGAAAAAGAAAAGAAAACTATACTTGTAGTAGATGATGAACAAAGTATAATGGAACTATTAGTATTTAATTTACAAAAGGAAGGATATAATACTTTAGAAGCATATGATGGTGTTACTGCTGTTGAAATGGCAATAAACGAAAAACCAGATTTAATTTTATTAGATGTTATGATTCCAAAATTAGATGGAATTTCTGTATGTAAAAAAATTAGATATGCTCTAAATATATCTAACATTCCTATACTAATGATATCTGCAAAAGATACAGAATCAGATAAAATCGTTGGGCTTGAAATGGGTGCGGATGACTATATTACAAAGCCTTTCCAAATAAGAGAAGTTATGGCTAGAATAAAAGCTAATTTAAGAAAAGCAGAATTAAATGCTAACTTAGATATTTTAAACAATAAGAAAAATGAAGAAAAGAACGATATAATAAAAGTTGGCGATTTAAGCTTAGACTTAAAGAAAGTTGAAGCAAAAGTTAAAGGTGAAGTTATAAACTTAACTAAAAAAGAATTTGATGTTTTAAAATATTTAGCAAGTCAACCAGGTCAAGTTGTAACAAGAGAAATGCTTCTTCGTGAAGTTTGGGAATATGAAGAATATGTAGGAGCAATTAGAACTATAGATGTTACAATGAACAGAATTAGAGATAAAATAGAAAAAGATAAAGCAAATCCAAAAATCCTTATAACAAAAAGAGGAGTTGGATACTACGTAACAGATAAAACAAATTAATTAAAAGAGCGTTCTTTAAAAGAACGCTCTTTTTTTGTTGTAAAATAATTAGTTACTTCTTGCAATAATGTTTACTAACAAATTAATCAAGTTAATCAATTGCATTATTAAGAAAAATGCAACTACGCCAATTAAAATACCAACAGTTAAAGCTCCTGTTGCAAGGCCTGTAAGAGATAAAGCAAAAGCAGAACTTACAATAGCACCAACAGAAGTTGGAACTAAACAAGCCTTATCTATATAATTACAATAATGAGTTCTAGAACAAATAAGAGGAACAAAAATAAAAAGTATTCCAATTATTCCTAGAATTAAAGTAATAATAAGAAGAGCTGTTATTGCAGGTATTAAACCAGCATAGAAAACTACTGCAATACCGCCAGCACCAAGTAATGCTGAAATTATAGTTATAGTGCAACAACAAGAATTATTTTCTTTATTAAAACACATAATTATCACTCCTTTATAGTATAAGATATGAAAAAAACGACAATTGTTTACAAGCTTCGAGAAAATTTTGTAAAAAATACTAGTAATTAACATAAAAATGTGCTATAATTATAAAGCGGTCGTAAAATGACTAAGAAATAGGAGAGTGTATTATAATGAATTATATATTTATAAATTATCCAAAATGTTCTACATGCCAAAAAGCAAAGAAATTATTAGATGAAAAAGGAATAAAATATTCAGATAGACATATTGTTACAGAAACACCTACATATGAAGAATTAAAAGCAATTATAGAAGCAAGTGGATTACCAGTTAGTAAATTTTTTAATACAAGTGGAATGCTATATAGAAGCATGAATTTAAAAGAAGAATTGAAAAATGCTTCAGATGAAGAAAAAATAAGATTACTTTGTAGTAATGGAATGCTTATAAAAAGACCAATACTTGTAAAAGGAAATAAAGTATTAGTTGGATTTAAAGAAGAAGAATGGAAAGAATTAGAATAAGCTAATAATAAAATCCAAATACTTATATAAATACCGAAGCATAATTCAAATGCTTCGGTATTTTTGTTTTTACTAGACAAAAAAATATGTAAAATATATAATAGAAAAATAAAGGAGAATTCAGTATGAAAAACAAGAAAATTGCTATGACAATAGTTTTGGCAGGTATAATATCAATAATCAAAGAACTAATTTTTACATATCTTTTGAAAATGCCATCAAACTATTATATCGATAGAATAATAATTTCAACAATAATATTTAGCTTTATAGGAGTACATTTTGTAATAGATTTGAAGGAATTATACGATTTTATTATAAAGCATAGATACAAAATTGCTACAATCTGCATTATAGTATTTTCACTATTACAATATTCTGGTTCTTCAAATGGAATAATGACAGTTTGTATGTTAGAACCAGAAAAAGACAATACAATTTGGGGAAAATTTAATAGTATAAGATCAGATGAATATGGTGTAGAAACATCACTTGCAATTTCTCAAAGTAAAAACAATTTTTCATATTTTAATGAATTTTTAAGAGGGACAAGTACCGATGTGTTTTCAACAGTACATGCACCTGTAAAAGATATTTTAAGTATAGGAAAGTTATTTAATTTAGGATATCTTATAAATAGTGGTATAGGAATTGCTTTTGCATGGAATCTTAGATTTTTCTTATTGTTATTAATATCATACGAGTTATTTTATATAATTACAAATGAAAAAAAGTATTATTCACTTGTGGGAAGTATATTAATAACATTTTCAGGGGCAGTGCAATGGCTTTCAATGTTTGATATCATTATTGTTGGAGAACTTGCTATTGTATTATTAAATAAATTTTTACAAAGTACAAATTTCAAGATTCGCACAATATGCTTAATAGGAATTACTATATGTGCTATAACTTATGTGTTTACATTTTATCCACCATTTATGGTTGCATTTGGATATGTATTTTTAGCTCTTGCAATATGGATAATAATTAAAAATAAAGAAAAATATAAAATCTCTATAAAAGATATTCTAGTAGCGATTGCATGTATTAGTTTTATGATATATATCTTTTTAAGATATTTTAATTTGTCAAAAGATACATTAAACGTTTTATCAAATACTTCATATCCAGGAAACAGGGTAAGCAATGGTGGAAATGGAATTGGTTATTTGTTTTCATGGATTGTAACACCATTACTAAAAACAATAACTTTTAAAGATAACTGTGTACTTGCAAGTATTATTTCGTTATTTCCATTACCATTAATATATTCAATTTATTGTATAAAACATAAAAAACATTTATCATTTTTTGTCCCAATCACAGTATTAACATTAATTGAAACATTTTTTGTAATAATAGGTTTACCAAGTATTATATCAAAAATTCTATTACTAAATTATACAACAGTAGATAGAGTAGCAGTAGCAATAAATTTTGCAAATGTATATATGTTATTCTACACATTATCAAATATTGATGCTAAAAATCTTACAAATGAAATAAAAAATACTGTTTTAGTATTTTTATTAATACTAGGATTATATTCAGGAATTGGAGTAAATCCAATTACAAAATCTGTAGATGGAATAACAGAAACAAACATAGCACACAAAATTCAAGAAATAACTTCAAAAGATGATGGATTATGGCTAAGCATTGAAGAAATAATGGGACTTTCAAATACAGCAATGGCAAATGGTGCAAAAGTGCTAAATTCAAGTAACATATATCCAAACAAAGACTTTTTTATAAAAGTTTTAGGAACAGAAAAGGCAGAGGAACAAAAAAATATTTGGAATAGATATTGTCATATAAAGATAGTATTAGATGACACTTGCTATGTTGAAGAATTAAGCAAAGATATGATTATTATGCATATAACAACTGAAAAGATAAAAGAATTAGGAATAGAATATATAATCACTTATACTAATAAGGAAACTATTGAAAATAAAGGATTAGAAGTGAAAACTTTATATGAAAATAAAAAAGAAGAAGAATTTACTATAAATGGTGAAAATGTAAATTCGGTTTATATATACAAAGTAAAATAAAAATCGAGCCTAAATTATTAAACTATTTCTTTAATAATTTGGGCTCATTTTTTGCTGATTTTTATTATTTTATATAAACATCATAATTTAAGAATTCACCATATCTTGAAAGATTTTCTGTTATAAAATCTCTTATTTCAGTAATTTCTTGTTTGAACATATCATCTTCTTTTTTTAGAACTAGGAATTCTGTATGCTCTTTAGATAAAATATCTTGTTTCATGTTTTCAATTCCATTATATCCTAGATTTCCATAAAACATTAAATCATAAGCTCCATGACTTTGTTTCAAAGGAATCATAACAAAAGCAGATTCAGAAGAACATATAATTACATCAACGCCTTTTTTGTTTTTATCAGTTACATAATCTTTTAATTGTTCAATTTGTTGTAATTCTTCAGAATCTATTCTGACTCCAAAATAAGGACTAGAAGGTTCTAATATAAGTTTAGTTTGACCAAAACAAGTAATTAAAACAGATTCGACACATACTTTAGTTACGAATATTGCTAAAAATATTGTAATAGAAATAGTTAATATTTTTTGTGATTTCTCATCATCAAGAATTTCCCTAAAAAATGTATCAAAAATATAAGTTAATAGTATAAAGAAAAATGGTACTACCATTTTTACATGTGCAGCATTACAAATAGGATATAATGTTAAAAGAGAACATGTTGCAAATATAAAAATTAAAACTAAGTTATCAAAAAAATCTTTTGAGCTAATTTTATCTACTAAATTCTTTTTGCAGAATAATAATGATATTGATAAGATATAAGCTGAGAAGATTATTATTGAATCATATATTTCTGGAGAGAATGTAAAGTTGTTTTTTGAAAAATCAAGCAATCCTCCAAAAGTATAATCAACAAAGTTTATTAAATTATTGTCTATTAAAAGTACTAATACAAAAATTACTGTTGGAATTAAGAATGTACCTATTTTTTTGATTTGATTTGTGAAAAATTTTTTTGAAAATCTATATTCGTAAAATTCATAAATAACTATACCAATAAAATAGAATATTGCAGTTGTTTGTTTTGTAAGAAAAATTAAAAATAATATGATTCCTTGAAAGATATTAGAATTTTTCTTAGAAATATAAGCATTTATTCCGATTAAGTAAAATAGAAATGCAAGAACATTGTAGTTAGCACCATTTGCAATATATAATCTATAAGTACTAAAAGAGATAATTAAAAGAAATAAAAGATTAATATTTTTACTAATTTTTAAATTCTTTTGAATTTTATAAATAAAGAAAAAGAAAAATAAAATTAGAAATATGTTGATAAGTCTAAATACTAAGAAATTTGCTCCAAATAATTTAAAAAAGATAGTTCCAATATAGAAAAAAAGTGGAGTAATAATAACATTAGCATCCTGATAAATCTTGAAACCATTACTCATTTTAAACACATTTTGAAAATTCCATAATTCATCGTATGGAAGAAGCCTTGTGAAAAAAATAAAAGTAATGCATAATATAACAACTAACAATATATTTATAAAGTTCAGATGTTTAATAGTATATTTTTTCATAAATTTAGTCTCCTAAAAATAAAATCTTAATATATTAATTATATATAATTTTGAAATATTAAACAACATTTTTTATCAAAAATTGTTTACAAAAAAAAAAATATATGCTAATATTTAATTAAAGATATATACTATATTGAAAAAAAAGTTGAAAAATAAAAGAAAATGGTATATAATTAACTTAAGTATGGTAAAAAAAGGAGGATTTTATTATGAAAAGAAATGTAATTAAAGCAATGCTTGTTGTTTTAGTAGCTCTTTTAGTAGTTACTATGTTTGCATCAAGTGCTAGCGCAGTTAACTTTAGTGATGTAAATGAAAAAACAGCAATTTCAGGTGCTAAAGATGAATCTGGTGCTGCATCAAGTGTTCAAAGAATTATTGGTGCCATATTAACAGTAGTACAAGTAGTTGGTTCTGGTGTTGCTGTTATCATGTTAATAGTTTTAGCTATTAAATACATATCAGCTGCTCCTAGCGATAAAGCAGAAATCAAAAAACATGCTGTTGTATACGTTGTTGGTGCTGTTGTATTATTCGCAGCTTCAGGAATCATCGGTATTGTTAGAAATTTTGCTGGAAACGTTCAAGCAGCAAGCTAGAAAGCGTACCATAATTAATGAAAAGTATAAAAATACAAGATGTGAGTCTTGTATTTTTATTTTGCCATAAAAACCCTAAAAATGGTGGTATAAAATGTCATTTATTATCCTTTACAAAAAAAATAAAAAAGGTTATAATAAATATAATAGAGTAAATTATTTAAAAGGAAAAATGGGTATGAAGAAAAATTTAGTAAAAACAATTTCAATTTTTTTATTAATACTTATGATTGTTGGAATTGCAATTAGTACTACATCACAAGCAGCAAGTTATGATTCTGTCGATGTAGACTTTGTTACAAATGGTGCAAAAGATAACTCTAAAGCTGGAAGTAAGATTTTATCTATGATGCAATCTTTAGCAGTAGTGTTTCAAGTAGCAGCAGTAGGAACTGCAGTAATCATGTTAATAGTTTTAGCTATTAAGTATATGGTTGCATCTCCTGGAGATAAAGCAGATATTAAGAAAAGTGCTACAATTTATATTGTAGGAGCTGTAGTATTGTTTGCGTCTGGAGCAATTTTGGGAATTATAAGAAACTTTGCAAAAAATATCTCTGGAGCTGGAACTGCACCAGCAGAAGATTAGATTGTAAAAATTAAGGAGGATAAAGTATGAAAATATCAAGAAAAATGCTTATAGCATTTATGGCAATAATGTTAGCATTCACATCATTACAATGTGTTATATCTAATGCCGCACAAGTAGCTCCAGAAGGTGCTGGAGGCGGTGGTGGTGAAACCACTGGGTCAGGAATAATGGGAACAATTAAAACTCTTGCTACTTCTGAATCAGACAGTGAAGCTGTAACATCAGTAAATACTATAGCAGGATCTGTTATTAGTATAGCAAAAGTTATTTGTGCTGGTATTGCAATTATAATGCTTACAGTAATAGCAATGAAATACATGATGGCTGCTCCAAGTGAAAAGGCAGATATCAAAAAACATGCTGTTGTATATGTTGTTGGAGCTGTTATAATGTTTGCAGCAACAGGAATACTACAAATAATTCAAAACTTCGCAACTGTTTTAGAATAGTAGTATAAGGAGGTAAGACATGAATATAATTAAACGAATAAGTTTAGTAATGCTAATTATACTTACAATAGGTTTTGCATTCAATGTACATACTGTTAATGCAGAAGGTGGATTTGCTGATATGATGGGAACTGTAGTTGGAGAGGTTGACGAAAGTTCTGAAACAGCAGATTCAGAGGCTAATACTAAAATTTCTAGTATGTTAGTTACAATTATAACTATTGTTAGAATTGCAGGTATATGTATAGCAATAGCAATGTTACTTGTGCTAGCAATGAAATACATGACAGCAGCTGCTGGTGAAAAAGCAGATATTAAGAAAAGTGCAGTTCAATATGTTGTAGGAGCTGTTGTATTATTTGCAGCAGTTGGAATTCTAGGAATAATAGGAGAATTTGCTTCAAATATTTCAGGAAAATAAAAGTGAATAGGTGATAAATATGAAAATATCAAAAAATTTATTTAAAAAATTAATATGCATAGCATTATTAGTACTTTTCTTATGTTGCATGGTAACATCTAGTGTAAATGCTGAAGCATTTGCAAAACCATCAGAATTTGATAACAAAGGTGTTACTGATGAAAATGTAAATAACCTTGTTAATAATACTGCTGTAACAGTAATTGCTATAGCCAGAGTTACAGGAGCAACAATTGCAATAGTAATGCTTTTAGTAATTGCTATAAAATATATGGTATCATCAGCAGGAGATAGAGCAGATATCAAAAAACATGCTGTTGCTTATGTAGTAGGAGCAGTTGTTTTATTCGGAGCAGTAGGAATTTTAGGAATAATAGACGAATTCGTTATTAAAGCTTTACCTGCTGAGTAAAAACTGTAATAGGAGGGATAACAATGAAATTAATGAAAAAAATAGTTGTAGTAATAAGTTGCTTTATTATGATATTCTCACTAAGTTATTGCGTATATGGAACATCTGCAGCAGATTTTATTACAGGATCTGTAAATGGAGATACAAGTGGAGTTTCAGGAGCAGCCAATATGTCAAAAACTATAATAGGTTCAATACTTTCTGTTATTAGAACAATTGCAGCAGCAATTGCAATAGTTATAATAATTGTACTTGCTTGTAAATACATATTAGCATCAGCAGGAGATAGAGCAGAAATCAAAAAATATGCGTTAAATTATATAATAGGAGCTATAATATTGTTTGGTGCTTCAGGAATATTAACTTTAATTCAAAAAACAATAGAAGGCGCTTTTGGTGGTGGAGAGTAGGTGAAATAATGAGAAAAAAAGTATGTTTATTTTTAGTCATTTTAATGATTATAAGTACAATATCAGCAATCAGCAATATAAGTTATGCAGGTATTGTAGATGACCTTGCTATGACAGAAGTTAATAATATAGATTCATCAGCTAATGGAACTGGAGTTTTAAACGCAATTAACGGAGTTATAGGTTTAATGCAATTAACTGGAAGTGGCGTTGCACTAATTATTATTACAATACTAGGTATTAAATATATTTTAGCTAGCCCAGCAGATAAAGCCGATGTTAAAAAATCAATAATGCCTATTTTAATTGGTTGTCTTCTATTGTTTGGAGGCGTAAATATTGCAGCTGCTATAGCAAGTTTTGCAGGTTCATTAAATGAAGCTGGAGCTGCCGGAGGCGGAGAATAATTTTATAGTAAAAAATAAATAAAAAAATGGTAAATCCTAACGGAATTACCATTTTTTTGTACTTATATTATTACATTTGTGTTAAAAACATCAAATCTTCAATAAAGATGTTGAAAAAAGAAATGATTTTAAGTTATAATTAGGATAAGAGTATTATTGGGCAAAAAAGGAGATGAATACATGAACAGATTAGTAAAAGGAATTATTTTAATAATGTTTCTTATGGTAACATTTACAATGTTGTGTACTACAACAGTAAAAGCAGCAACTTTTGGAGAAATGCAACAACAAGCAGCAAGTTTTATTGAAGCTGGAAAAAACAATGCTGGAGACGTTAACTACAGCGAAGTTACAAAAGAATTTGTTGGTTTAGGTCAAATATTAACAACAATTGGTGCTGGTGTTATGGTTGCAGTTATAACATATATGGGAATTAAATATTTAACTTCTGGTCCAGAAGCACAAGCAAAATTAAAAACACAATTAATTGGTGTTGTAGTTGCAGGTGTTGTTATATTTGGTGCATATACAATTTGGACAATTGTAGTAAAGGTAGCAGAAACATTTTAACAAAAGATGGAGGAATAGGTTATGGGAACTTATCAAATACCTCGTAATTATAGAGGTGAATCAAGAATTTTATATATTTTCACAGTAAAATCGCTTATTACAACAGCAGTTGGAGCAATGCTAGGAGCATTATTCTTTTTTATTTTTAAAAGTATGATATGACTCCAGTAGGAATTAGGAATTATTGGCATTTTTTGCTTTCATAGGTTATGCACTTGGAGCATTAAAAGTTCCAACAATTGTTATGTTCCCTATTACTAAAAGAATAGGTGGAGAGCCTATCGGAGAAATAATACTTAGATACATGAAATTTAAGAAAACAAGAAAAATTTATACATATATGGAGACAAAAACAGATACAAAGGAGGAAAGATAGATGTCAAGCGAAATTATTCCTTTACTACAAATGGGTATTGTTCTTATAATGATGATAATGGTTGCTTTAATAGCCCTTTACATTTATTTAATGAGACCAAAGAACCCAAAGCCACAAAAGGTTCATGAAGAAATGATTAAAACTGATGAAGAAGTTGAGAAAAAAGCTGAACAAAATTATGGAAAATTTACTACTAATTTAACAAGAGAATCAATATTTGATTTTATGGAATTTGATGAGATAGTTGATAACATGATTGTAAGAAAAAATGGAACACAATATGTAATGGTTTTACAATGTAATGGTGTCAACTATGATTTAATGTCTGAACAAGAAAAAATATCTGTTGAAGAAGGTTTTGTTCAATTCTTAAATACATTAAGATTTCCTATTCAATTATATATTCAAAGTAGAACATTAAATTTAAGAGATATAATCGAAGAATATAAAGGTAGAGTTGATAACTTAACTATAGAAATAGATAGATTAGATGCTAAAATAGCTCAAGCTAAAATGCAAGGAAATAGAGCTTTAAGAGAAAAATTAGAATTTGAAAGAAAAAGAAAAATTAATATTTTAGAATATGGAATAAGTATTACAGATTATGTTGAAAAATTAAGTTCTAATAAAAACGTATTACAACAAAGAACATATGTTGTAGTTTCATATTATTCAGCTGAAATTGGAGGAGGACTTGATAGATTCTCTAAAGAAGAAATTTATAATATGTGTTTCTCTGAACTTTATACAAGATGTCAAAATATAGCAAGTGCATTAGCAACATCTCAAATAACAAGTTCAATATTAGATTCAGAAGAACTTGCAGAATTATTATATATAGCATATAACAGAGATGAAGCTGAATTATTACAACTTTCAAAAGCATTAGATTCACAATATGATGCTTTATATAGCACAGGAAAAGATGTATTAAAGAAAAAACAAGAAAAATTAGATCAAGAAATTAGTTTAGCAGCTATAGATATGGCTACAGATAGTATATTAAAAGCAGATAAGAGAAAACAAATAGAAGAATTAGAAATACAAATTAATAAAGAAGAAAAAATAAAACAAAAAGCAAACGAATTACTAGATAGATATAAAGATCAATTAGATAGCAGAGTTTATAAATTTGCTAAAGAAGAAATAGAAAATAGTGGAAAAGAAAAAGAAAAACAAGTACAACAAGCTAAAGCAAAAGCTACTCCAAAATTAGAAGAAGCTAAAAAGCCTTCTCAACACACAACTACAGGGCAACCTGCTACAAAAACAGTTGTTAGAAAAAAAGTAGTTAAGAAAAGAAAATTAGAAGACTAAAGAAAAGAGGAGGATTAAAAATGTTTGGAAGTAAAAAACAAGTATCTACTAACGAGTTTGAAAGCGTAAAAACAGAAGAAGTTGGTGTTTTAGGAAAAAACAAAAATGGGTTAAAAGACATTAATTGCACCAGGTGGAATTGATGCAAGCTATACAAATCACATTGAAATTGCATCAGCAAGAACAAGATATGCAAGAAGTATGCAAGTTGCAAATTTACCTAGAATGTGTACATTCCCAGAATTTTTAAGAGGAATGTATACATTTGGAGATATAAATGTTTCTGTTTTTATAAATCCTGTTAGTGAATCATCTTCACAAACAGATTTAAATAGAACAATTAACGAATTAGAGTCTGAAAGAATTGTTGCTTTAGATAGAGGAGATATAAACAGAGAAAGAGTTATAGCTCAAAAGAAAGAAGAAGCAGAAGAACTTCGTGATTCTATTGCAGCTGGTTTTAATAAATTATTTGATTCATCTGTTATAGCTACAATATTTGCATATAGTATGGATGAATTAGAAAGATATACAGAATTATTATCAAATGAAATGTCTAAAAACTTAATAGATATAAAACCATGTTGGGCAATGCAAGATGAGGCATTTAGAAGTAATATGCCTTATGGAGATAATAAAATGACAAAATCTCATACATTTGATAGAAGAGCTATGTCAACAGTATTCCCATTTTTTACATCAGATGTAGGACATGAAAATGGTATTCCTTTAGGATTTAATAAACAAACTGGATTACCAATATTATATGATAACTTTAGTTCAAAATTAACTAACTATAATATGGTTATTTTTGGTAAATCTGGTGCTGGTAAATCTGTTACAATTAAAACTTTAACAGCACGTTCAGCAGTTCTTATGGGAATTGAAAGTTTAGCACTAGATGCTGAAGGTGAGTACACAGTAGTTGCTGAAGCTCTTGGTGGAGTTAATGTTACATTAAGTCCTAACTCAAAAACAGTTATTAATTTATTTGATATAGAACCAGAAAATGTAAAAGACGAAATAACAGGAAAAGAAAGAACTGTTTTAAGTGTTGAAAATAAAGTAGAAGACGTTACAAACTCTTTACTTACAATGGCTAGAGGTAGTACAAGAAGCCAAGAAGTAAACGAGCTTACAAAACAAATTATTTCTGAAGCAGTTGCTGAAGAATATGCAGCATTAGGTATTACAAATAATGTTGAAAGTTTATATACAAGAGATGAAAATGGTGGACCAATAGATATTTCTAATAATTACTTAGGAAGAACAAAAAAAGAAATGCCAACAATAGGTTCTTGGTTTAAAAGAATTCAAAGAAAAGCAGAAGAAAATGAAAACCCAGACTATCGTTTCCATTACAGTTACTTAGTAAAAGTTATGAAACAATATGTTAGAGAATATCAAGGACAAATGGCTTATTTTGATGGACAATCAACATTCGAATTATTAGATGGATTACCATTTATAAATATAGATATTTCTCAACTAGAAGAAAGATTTGCAAGACCTTTAGCACAACAAGTTATGCTTTCTTGGGTTTGGGAAAAATATGTTAAGAAAAATAGTGAAGATAAATCAAAAGCTTCTAAAAAAAGAGTTCTTGTCGACGAGGCATGGATGTTACTTCCATATCCAGAAGCTGTTGATTTCTTAAATACAATGGCTAGACGTGCTAGAAAAAGAAATGTTTCTTTAGCAGTTATTTCACAGAAATTCCAAGATTTCTATGAAAAACAAGAAGTTCAAGCTGTTTTAACATCATCAGAAACAAAATTATTCTTAGCACAAGATAAATCAGAAATTCAATACTTAAAAGAAGTATTTAAACTAAGTGAAGGTGAAGCTGGATTCTTAATTACATGTAATAGAGGTGAAGGATTACTTAAAGTTGGTGGAGATTCTGCTATTATAGGAATTCAACCAACAAGAAAAGAGTTTGAATTCGTTGAAACAAACCTTTCAAAACAAGCAGCATTAGAAAAAGCAAGAAAAGAAGCAGAAGAAGGAACAAACTAATAAAAGAGGAAAGTAGATGAAAAAAGTCTTAACTAGCATACTAATTATGCTACTATTGTTTAATTTCATAGTTTGTAGTGGTAGTGTATATGCTGAAGAAAAAGGGCAGTCGAAACTTACTAATACTTATACAGCTCCAACTAATGCAACAGGAGGAGATGTAGGTGCTAGTATTGGAGAAGATGGAACAACACCAGATGGAAAGAGTGTAGGACCAGATAGTTATGGACCATTAATTGTTGGTACATTACTTGGAGCCTTATCAAGACTTATAGATTATCTTGCTTTCCAAATTGATATTTTAATGAGTATGCTTACATACAATCCAGATGCAACTAGCGATCCAGATGAAATGTTTTGGTTCTCAATTGATAAGACGGTATTTAATAGAGTTGCATTATTTAATATAAATTATTTCAGTACAGATGATTATACTGTAGGAGATAAAACAATTACAGCAGACGCAAACAACACAAAAATAAAAGAAAGTATTACAAAGAGTTATTATATATGTAGAATATTATCTCTAGCTATAAGTGTTGTAATATTAATTTATATTGGTATTAGAATGGCGATTTCTACAGTAGCTTCAGATCAAGCAAAGTATAAAAAAATGCTAATGAGTTGGGTAGAAAGTATTGTAATTCTGTTTGTAATGCCATATATAATGAGTGTATTTTTCTCGCTAGGAGAAAGTCTAACAAATATATTCTATAATATAAGAACAGGACTATTAGAATCTGGAAATCCAGTTCCAGGAACTATGAATGGTGTTTATGGAGTGTTTGAAGAAACAATACGTAAACAATTATTCTTAAAAATATTCTCAATTTCTGGATTAACTTTGGCAGTATGGTCACTTATATATTGGGTATTATTATTTACAGAATTAAAATTCTTATGGTTATATTTAAAAAGATTATTAATGGTAGGATTTTTAATAGTAATTTCTCCAATAATAACAATTACATATTCAATAGATAAAGTTGGAGATGGTAAAGCACAAGCATTCAGTACATGGATGAAAGAATTTATTTTAAATGTATTAATTCAACCATTACATGCATTATTATATTTAATATTTGTATTTTCAGCAAATGCAATTGCATCTTCTTCTCCAATTGTTGCTCTTGCACTATTAATTGCAATGGGACAAGCTGAAAGAATGGTAAAAGTAATATTTGACATGAAAGGTTCTGTAACTCTAAGAGGTGTAAATAAATTTATGAAGAAGGAAGGATAATACATTTGAGAAACAAAAATTTATTAAAAACCATTATTGTATTTTTGATAGTATTATTCTTCTGCATATTATGTTTTTTGTTTTATTTAATGAAAGTTGCATCTAGTGAAACTACACCAAAAGTTGGAACAACTATAATCAGACAAGAAGAACAGCCACAAAATACAACAAACAAAAATGAAAAAGATAAACAAGAGGAAGAGAAAAAAGTAGAAATAACTAAAAGACTTCCAATACATGCAACAAACCCTTATTTATCAAATTTAATTTCAGCAAAAATGGGAACATATTTAATTAATTCTATATTAGATGAAGGAATAGAATTAGATAATGGTTATACAGCATACAATGATGGAACAATTGAAATAAGAACAACTTTAATAGGTACAGTAAGAAATATTATATTTACTAACAAATATGATGGAAATATAGTAAGAAATGTTAATTTAAAAACATCATTAAAAGAAATACTAGAATTATATCCTGAAAAGTCTTTTGGAAGTCTAGAAGATGATTATTTAGGATATTTAACAAATGATTTCTATTATTTCTTCTATGATGATGAAATTTCTGTATATGGATATACATATGAAAAAGAAGAAAAATTTGAAAAATTTTAGAAAATTATTTAGAAGATAAGGACTTAGATAAATTTGTTTATTCTATAAAAGCTACTATAAGATATTATGATTATTTAGAGTATGATCCAGAAATAAAAAAAGCACATATAATGTTTTCAAATAGAGGATTTGAAATAGATATAGAAGACAATAATCCAAAAGGAATTATCTTATATAGCAACTATTATTTCACAGAAAAAACAGAAAAATATGTAGAAGATGGACTTATTACATTAAGAGAAAAACAAGATTCTGTAGAAAAAATAGAAAAAGAAAGAAGAGCTAATAGATAGGAGTTATAGATGGGAAATTTTCAAAATCGCAATAAAAATAACTATATTGGAATAATAATAGTTTTAATTATTGCGATTTTTTTGCTGTTTATTTTTTTAATAATGTTATCAAACATATCAAAACAGGAATCTGAGCATAAAGAAATTACTTATGATAACTTAACAACAGTAAAAGAAGTAATTGAATATTATAAATCAACTTATGTTTCAGAAGAAACTAGCAAAGAAAAAGGATTTAAAATAGATATAAACTTAGTATTATCTAAAATGCCTTATGATGAAAACGATGTAAGTAACGAAGAATATTATAATAATTTAATAAATGATATAGCAAAAGTTATAAGTTATAAAAATTTTAAAATGATTGATAAAGAAAACGATATAACTATAAAAGTTACTTGCAAAAATAAAAATGTGGCATCTATAGTTATAAATGATATTGAAGATTATTTTATATATATGGATTCACAAATAAGTATGAAAACATATTCAGAAATAAAACCAGTAGATTTTGAAGTTACATCAGAAGTTTTACAAAGAGTTATTAGTGAAAACTGGTCAAATGGAGATTATTTTGGACAAAGAGATAGCATATATAATGAATATTATATATATTTCAATCAAGGTATAAAAGCAAGAACAATACAAAACAAAATATATAATATAGTATTTGATAAAAATTATAATGGAAATGTTATAAATAATCTATTTCCAGGAATGAGTTTATCTGAAGTAAAAGGAGAACTTGGAAAACCAAGTTTTGAATCTGAAGAAGTAATTGGATATAAAGGAAATAATATATATGTATTCTTCTCAGATGGCGAAATATCAGTATATAGAGTATCTGGAACAGAAACTGATGAATTCTTTGATTTAGCTGATAAATTTATCAATAATAACATGGATTTGTTAGAATTTATGAACTAAGTTAACATATATGTGGCCAGATTATTCAGAATATGAATACTCAATCATACTTCAGTTTACCTATCATATCCGCTAAAAGGCATAGAAATTAAGATAAATTATGATGACACAGACGGAATTTTGGTGTATAATAATATTAGGAGTAGTTTGTCTAAAGTTCAAAGATATCTGGAAAATACAAATTTTGTTGCAAGACTACAAATAGATTCTGTTTTTGAAGCAGAATGTAAAAGAGTACAAAAACAAAATGAAGAATTAGAAATGGCTAAACAATATCAAGAAAATTTAGATGAACAAACAAAAGAAAAAATTGGAGAAAATATTAACTATTATTGTTATCCAGAACTAGATGATAATGGTAGTATATATTGTATGAGATTCATTTCGGAATCAAGCAATTATCCAAACAGAGAAATAAACGATAACATAAATGATTACTTATGGATTTCAAATAACAACTTCGTATATTCTAAAAAAGGAAAAGGAATATATACATATAATTTAGATAACGGAATAGTAAGTAGACTAGTAGAAGGAAGAAAAGACTACGAACTAAAAAAATATGAAGACGGAATATTATATTACGATGATAAACAGTTAGAGATAAATTAAGAAGGGACGAAGAATGGCACAAATAAAATTATTATTTAAAAGAATAATTTTTACAGTTATTATAATATCTATTATAATGACTTTTTGTGCTGCTCCAAGTGCTTATGCAAAACTAACAATTCAAGAAGGCGAGTATTATTATGCAGGTACCCAAAAGGGTAGTTATGTACCAACAGAAGGAATATTCTCTTGGTTGCTTAACATGCTTAGTGAACTCGCTGATTTTTTGCTTGGAATTATAACAATGGGTATAAGGATGGCGTTTGTAGGTTATACAGCATTGGTTGAGCAGATTTTAACGTGGGCACTAGAAACAACATCAGGTGTTAATGTCTCAGGCGAGAGCATGGATATGAGTTCTTCAGACTGGTTAAGCGATTTAAGCAATTCAAGTAACAACGTAACAGTTCAAGCAATTGTTTATAACATGGTACCAGCATTAAATCCAAACTTCTTTGATACAGATTATGAAAAATTATATTATAAAACTGTAACAGAAATAAATGAAGAAACAGGAGAAAAAACAGAAAAAGAAGTTTTTGTATCTCCAACAGGTTTAGAATTAAAATGTAAAAAATGTGGAAAACCAGTATTAGAATGCTGTACAGGTTGGACAGAAGGAAGCGAAGAAGTAAAATGTTACGCACCATCAGCAGGAGAAGGAAAAGTTGATTGTGGATGTAATGGTTGTGAATCATGTGAAAAATATGCATTATTAAAAACATCAGCTGACCCAATAATTATACAACTAAAGAAATTAATTGCAGTATGGTATTACATAATAAGATTATTAGCAGTTGCTGCTATGTGTGTAGTATTAATCTTTATTGGTATAAAAATGGCAATTTCAACAATTGCTTCAGATAAAGCTGTTTACAAAAGAATGCTGGTAGATTGGGTAGCAGGTATAATATTAATATTCTCAATGCATTATATTATGTATTTTGCAATTACAATAAATGAACTTTTAGTAGATACAGTTAGAAACTCAGCAAATTCAATAAATCAAGTTCAATTAAAAGAACTTGCAGATACATCAAAAGATGAAGACAAATAAAAGTAAGTAATCAGGATTTAGAAATAGATGTATATGAAGAAATTAGAACAAGAGCATATGATACAAAATTAACAGTAGGACTAATGGGAATGCTAATGTATATTACATTAGTATTTATGGCATTTAAATATACATTAATATATATTAAAAGATTTTTAACTTTAGCAGTTTTAACATTAATGGCACCTGGATTAGGTGTTGCATATGCAATGCAAAAAGTAATGTCTGGAAAATCAAGTTCTCTAAAATCTTGGATGTCAGAATATTTATTAAACTTATTAATTCAAGTTGTACATGCTTTAATGTATGCAATATTTATTTCAGCAGCATTAAAATATTCACTTGAAAATATATCTGGAGTTTTAATTGCATTAATTTTAATGAACTTCTCATTAAAAGGAGAAGCAATGTTTAGAAGAATATTTAATTTAGATCCAGGTAATAAAGGTTTATTAGGTGCAACAGAAACTGCAGGAGATAGAGATAAACTTGCAAAGAACTTTAAAACAATGAAAGGTCTTGCAATGGGTGCTAAACCAGTTGCAAATGCACTTATGTTCCCAGGAAAAGCAGTTGTAGGAACAGGACTAAGAGCTATTGAAGCAGGAGGTTCAATGGCTATTGCTTCAGTAAAAGACGCTGTAGTTAATAGACCTAGAAAAATTGAAGCAGTTATAGGAGATACTGGAAATCGTCCAACTTCACAAGAAGAATCAGAAAGCGAAGCAAAACCAGAAGGAGCACCAGTACAAGGTGGAAAACCAGAATCAGGAAAACCTCAATCTCCAGAAGTCGTAGCTAGAAAAAAAGGTGATGAAGATAAAGAACTAATAGCTAAAGGCGAAGCTGTATTAATGGCAGAGTTAGCAGAAGCAGAAGATAAATTCAAAAAAGATCCAACAAATGAAAAGAAGAGAATTGAAGTTTTAGATAAAAATAGAAGATTAAAAAGATATAGAGAAGTACTTGGAAGAGATGCTTATGATGTTTCAACAAGACATGTTGTTGCAGGACGTATTAGTAGTGCTTTCGATATAGATAATTATTTTGATTTCAAATTTGATGAAAATGGAAATATTGTAAAATCAGTACCTAAAAAAGGTCTTGTATTTGGAACTTTACAATATAATTCAGCAAAAGGAAAATTTGAAGTTAATAGAGCAAATCGTGTAGGTAAATCTATGTCAGAACGACTAGGATTTACAGATAAAGACAGAGAAATATTTAAACAAAATGTTGTTGCCCCATCTTTACAAAGTTTAGGTGGTATGGCTTCAATGTTCATAGGTATGGGAAATCTTGTGGCACACCCATTAGAGGGGATGACAGCTCTAACAATTGGATATGGGGCAACATCTAATATGCTAAGAAAATTCAAAAGACCAAAGAAAGGTGCTCCAGGAAGATTCAAATTTAATAGATTTACAACACCTACAGTTAGACATATTAGTGACAAAGTAGTAAGACAAGCAAACAGCGAATTAGCATCAAGTTTAAATAAGAGTGTAAAATTAAGACATCCATCATTATGGCAAAACATAAGGTCAGGAAATGTTATTCCAAAAACTATAGTACCTACAGCATTGGGAATAGCTGGTGTTGCAGGAGCTACAACATTTGGCTTAGGAGCTCCACTTGTTGGAGTTGGTGCAGGTATTGCCCTTAGAAGAGTAGCATCAGGTGGAATGCACAGAGGTAAAGGTAAATATAAAAATGAATATGATCCATATTCAATAGATTCAGAACTTTCAGAATTAAATCCATATCCAAATGGTTCAACAGCTTATGATGTTATAGACATGCATCATTATAAACAAATACAAGATCAAATAAAAGCATTTGAAGAAGAATCAATTACATTAATTAGTGAAGCAGAAGTAAGAGATGCAGCAATTACACTTGAGAGAAATGACATGAAGATAGATAAGGCACTAGATGAAGACAAAGCTTTACAAGACGAAGCACTAGTTCAATATTGGCTTAGAAGAGGATATGAATATGATATAAGAACTGGAAGAACAACAAGAATACAAGAAGTTCAAGATTCAGATATAAATCCGGACTTTGAAGTTAAATATAAAGAAAAGGGTTCAGATAATAAAACACATATCAAGAGAGAAAGATTATCACAAAGTCAAATTCAAAATATAGATAAAAAACTTGACCAAGTTATTGCAAGCAAGCTAAATGGTGAAGAGCTAGATGTAAATAGTGAGCAAATGATGGACGAAATTATTAAAGATTTATCTATAGAATTACACAGAGATGGAATACTAGAAAGAAATCAATCAGCTTCAACTATATTTATACATGGAAATAGATTAAAAACAATTATAAAAGATAAAGCTGAAACAGCAAATGGAATTGTTAGAACAGAAATAGCCAAAAACTTAGAATTAAATTCAGATGAACTAAATGCAGTAGAACAAGCTGTAAGTGAAGTTGCAAAAGAATCAGCAGATTCAAAAGGAACAGTAGACTTATCTCAATTAGATCAAGCAAAAGTTCTAGCAAAAGTACAAGAAAAATTAGGTGGAAAGCCAGAAACATCTGAAGATGAAAGAAATGGAAGAAGAGATGTTTCATCTACAGTTGATGCATTAGAACAAGGTGCAAACGAAGAAAGATATAAAGGTGCAATAAGTGCAATTTTATCAGAAGGACCACAAGAAAAAGTTATAAACATAGATGATAGAGACATGTTAAGCAGTGTTCTAGCATCTCAATCTGGAGTAGATATACTTCAAATTAGAAGTAGAATATCATCTACAGATAAAGCATTATCAAGAAGTGCAGTATCAGAGGTTGCAGGTAAAGTAGATGCTTCATCAGAATTTAAAGAAGTTAAAAAGAAGAGAAAGAAACAAATTTCAGAAGTGCTTGAAAAAGCATCTCAAGCAGAAGGTGTTGTTGTAGATGCAGATGGCAATCCTGAAACAGATTCTAAAGGTAAGGAAGTAAAAGAAGCATTATCTTCAGAAGAAAAATTAAAACAAGCTAAGGAAGCACTAAAAATGTTGGATATAGACGAAAGCTCAACAATTGGAGCAACAGCAATAGATTCTTTACTAGCAATAACTGGAATGCAAGATAATCTAGAAGGATTGAATATACATGCTGAAAGAACTTTATCAGCTAATTCAAAATTTAAGAAAAAACCAAAAAAATCATATATAAATGCATTATATGAATTAAGTGAAGCGAGACAACAATCTTATGAAGCTGAACTTGAAGCCATACATAAACCAGAATCAGAAAGAGAATCTGCAAAGAAAAAAATAGATGCTATGGATAGAAAAGTTCAAGGAGCCCAAAAGAAAATCGCATCAGTAGGACCAGTAAAAGATGTAAAATCAGCAACAAAAGATGTTTTAAAAGCATTAAAACAAGGAAATTAATTGTAAGAAGGGGAGGATAAATAAATGAAAATAAAAAACGTTATGAAAAAATTATTAGTAATACTTTTAATATTTCTTACAATTAATTCTATTATAATGCCAAATATTGCTTATGGTGTTGATCTTGCAGAAATGGCAGGGAATGCTCTTCAAGGACTTGGAACAGCTTTTGTTGGGGTTTTAGCATATCCAGTACAAATTGTTGTATATTTCCTTGGAAATGCAATAAATCTGTTAACAGCAGGAGTTGCTTATATAGATGGAGCAGAAGATGGTACAGATACAACAGTTATAACCCCATTTGATATACTTTTTAACAAAGTAAAACTTGTTGATGTAAATGTATTTGATTTATCTGAACCAGATACTATAACAGGTAAAATAAGAACAGGAATTGCAACATGGTATTATGTTTTAAGAATAATTGCTACTGCTATATTACTAGTAATTTTAATATATGTAGGTATAAGAATGGCTTTAACAACAATAGCATCAGATAAAGCTATGTATAATAAAATGCTTATAGATTGGATAACTAGTTTGGCATTAATATTCTTATTACAGTATATTATTCTATTTACATTCTATGTAAACACGGCAATTGTTAATGCGATGGCAGGTGTTACAGAATCAACAGATGGAATTTCAGATGCAATCCAAACAATTGCAAGTTCATCATTAACATTTGGAGCTCAAGGTATTGGCTCTGTAGCAGTATTTTTTATATTAGTTACACAAACAATAGGATTATTAATATCTTACATAAACCGTATGTTAAAATTATCATTTTTAATAATAATTTCACCATTAATAACATTAACATATTCAATAGATAAAATGGGAGATGGAAAAGCACAAGCTTTAGGAACATGGTTAAAAGAGTTTGTATTTACTATATTAATGCAACCATTCCACTGTATAATATATATGATAATGGTTTCAACTGCGTTAGAACTTTTAGTTGGTAATACATGGGAACTTGGATATGCAATACTTGCTATATTATGTATAAAATTCATACAAGATGCTGAAAAACTTGTTAGAAAGATATTCCATTTTGAAGATGATAACTCAGGAACATCAGTTGCAGCAGGTATGGCAACATCAGCATTATTGTTATCACAATCTAAAAACATTGGTAAAAATTTAAAAACAGGTGTAACAGGAATAAAGAACTTAAAAACTAATGCAGGAAATCTTTTATCACATGCTAAAACAGATGCAATGGTAATGGGTGCTATTATGTCTGGTAACAATACAAAACAAGTAAAAGTAACACAAGTAAATGAAGAAACTGGAAAAGAAGAAGAAACAACAGAAACACAAAAAATGTCAATGGCTGAATTAAGAGAAGAAGCTATGGCAAAACAAATAGATAAACAAGCATCAAAAATGGCTAAAAAAGTTTATAAAGATGAAAAAGCTAAGGAAGCATATAGTTCTACAACTAAATCTAGTGAGTTAAATAAAGAAGATAGAGCAAGATATGAAACTTTAAAGAATTCTGGTATGTCACATAGCAGAGCAATGGCAACATTAAGAAAAGAAAAAGTAGAACAAGAAAAGAAAAGACAAAAAGACGCAAAACACCCAACTTATACAAGAGCTAAAGGCAGAATTGGCAATACATTTAAGGCAATTGGACAAATGGAAACATTTAAAGATTTACAAGCAGCTGCTAAAACCTATGCATCTGTCGGACTTGGAACTGCTACAGCAGTTGGACTTTGGGGAAATGGAAGTAATTTAGTTACATCAATTTCTTCAGGTGCAGCAGCTTATGGTGCATCAAAAGAATTTATGAAAAATTCTACAAAAACATTAGTAAATACAGCTGTTCAAAGTGTAATGGCACTTGGTGGAGATAATAAGGAAAATGCAGAAAGAATACTTAGAGAAGTTGCAAATACTAATCCAGAAGATTTTGATAAAGACTCTAAAGCATTGAAAGGTATTTTAGACAATATAAAAGCACAATTAAGAGCATTAGGAATGGATGAAAGTTCTGCTACTCATTATTCAAATAATATTCAAAGTCAGATAAAATCAAATGCAGCAAAAGGAAATCCAAAATCAATTCAAAGTATTTTAACAGATACTATTAACTCATATAATGAAAGTCCAGAAAGTGCAAATAACCAAATAGATATAAATCAAAAAGCAGCTGAATTTAAAGGACTTCAAAGTGGAGTTTTAGATTTTAGTGATTTTGAAAATAAAAGAATTGTATTTGAAGGAATTCAAACAGCAGCACAATCAACAGGTATGTCTACAGAAACATATATAGCAGAAACTGTAAGAGAAGTTAAAAGACTTGAAGGATTGCAAATGGTTGCTGAAGGATTTGATGGAGCAAGAAGTGGAAATGTATCAGAAGAGAATGCTAACCAAGCTCAACAAACAGAAGATGTTAGTGGTATAGAAATAGATCCAGAAGCAATGGAAAAATTAATGGAAGACCATTTTGAATATGCACTAGCAGAAAGTTTAGCTCAACATGACGAAATGGCAAGTGAGATAGAATCAAGAGTAAGTGAAGAAGTTATAGAAGAAATGGAAAAAGAAGCAAAACTTCTTATTGAACAAAAAATAAAAGAAATTGAAAAAATTTATGAAATAGAAAATGAACATTTAAGAAATGAAAAACTAGTAGAGTTAGAAACAACTCTAACAGAAGAATATAACAAAAATATGTTAGATGGAAGAGACTATATCTCTAAATTTAAAAAATCACGTACAAAAGAAGAAGACAAAAAAGATTTAGCAAAAGATTATGCAAAAACAGAATTCCAAAGAGCAGCATTACAAAGTGCAATGCATTATTTAGAAGAAAAAAACGGAAACTAATAAAAAGGAGAAATAAGATTGAAAAGAGTACTAAGTAAAATTTTAATAGCATTAGCATTAATAATTTTACTGTTTGAATTCAGTATGTCAAACAGTCTTATTTCCTATGCTTATGATGATCCTACTCAGCTTCCAATATCGGATGATGCGGTAAAAAATATAGAAGGATTTAGTAACGGATTTATAGCATTTGTTTTATGGGTGCCAAAATTTATTGCTACATCTATTGCAGCTTTGGCAAATACGGCATTAGGAATAATTGCAGAAATGGAGAATACAGATTCTCCTGGAGCAATTACTCCATTTAAAATATTCTTTAATAAATATGATGTTTTAAGTGTAAACATGTTCGATTTTGGGTCTGACCCAAATTCATTTAATTATAAATTTAGAAGTACAATCGCAATATGGTATTACATGATGAGAATACTTGCTTCAGCAGTATTATTAGTTGTATTAATATATGTTGGAATAAGAATGGCGATTTCATCTGTAGCAGAAGATAAAGCTAAATACAAAAAAATGTTGCTAGATTGGGTAATGCGGAATAGCATTAATATTTGTTATGCATTACATAGCAATTTTCGTTGTATATTGTAATGATGCTATAGTAAAAGCTATAGAAGCAGCTTATTCGTCAGCAGGAGCAGATAATGCAGAAGCAATAATAAATTCATTATTCTGGCAATCACTATTAGGCAAAGGCTTAATATCAGATGCTGCAATGATAATTTATATAGGAATTGTTTTCCAAACAATTTTCTATTTAATTGCATATTTAAACCGTACATTAAAAGTTGGATTTTTATTAGTAATATCACCATTAATAACATTAACATATTCAATAGATAAAATGGGTGATGGAAAAGCACAAGCATTAGGAACATGGTTAAAGAGTATATATATACAATTTTAATACAACCATTTCATTGTATAATATATTTCACATTTATAAGTGTAGCATTTTCATTAGTTTCTATACCAGATAGTGGAGATATAGGATATAGTCAATTAGCTGCAGGACTTTTAGCACTACTTTGCTTGAAATTTATAAATGATGGAGAAAAAGTAGTAAGAAAAATATTCGGATTCCAAGATGATAACAGTAAAACATCTATGGCAGCAGGAGCTGTACTTGGAGTTGCAGCAATTAAAAATGCTAATAAAATGGCAAAATCTGTTAAAACAGGAGTTGCAACAGGTAAAACTTTCGCAAGCAAAGTTTCAAAAGATTTCAAAAAGGATTTAAGTAATAAAGCAACACCACTTGGAAAATTAGCAGATAAAGTACAAAATACACCAGCATTTCAAAAGGCAAAAGAAATGTCAGAAGGTGCTGGAGCTAAAATAGATTCAGCCAAAAAATCTGTTGCAGATAGCGGAGTTGGAAGAACAGCAAAGTCTGTATCTAATTTTGCAAATAAAAAAATAACTGGAGTTAAAAAATTTGGTGGAAGTATAAAAAACAGTGCACCAGGACAAGCACTTAAAAAATTTACAAATAGTAAAGCAGGAAGAAAGGCAAAACAATTAGCTAAAGCAGGTGTTAGAAGATCAGTTGATGGAGCAGTTGCAATGCTTGGATTTGCAGCAGCGTATGCAACAGGAGATACAGACATGTTATCTGCTATAGGATATGGTTCAGCAATGAAAAAAGGTATGGACGAATTACTTACATCATCAACTACAACAAATAAAGAAGATGCTATTAGTACTGTAAAAGACGCTGTTCAACATGATGAGGAAGAATTAAGTTTAAAAACAGATAAGTTAAAATACTGTGAAGATGCAAAAAGAAATTTAGATGAATCAACAAGATGTCTAGAGGCTGCTAAGAAAATAACAGGTACAGACGAATATAGTTTAAGTAGAAAAAAAGCTTACGAAGAATCTGCAGAAAAACAACAAGAACAATTTAAACTTAATATTGCAAAATATAGAGCATTAGAAGATAATCAAAGATTCTTACAAAGAGATGATGGAACTAAATATACAGACGAAGAATTAGTTACAGACACAGCAAGAATGGATATGATGAGAGCAAGAAATGTAGTGTATGAAGAACAAAAAGCAGGACTTCGTACAGAAGATTCTATAGCTAAAAAAGTTGCAAGAATGAAATCAGCAAGTGTAGATAAAGATATTAAGGCAGAAGCAAAAGAAATAGAAAGTTTATTAAGACAAATAACTGCAAGAAGACATTTAAAAGCTCAATCAGGACACGATGTAACAACAGATCAACATGTTTCTGTAGAAGATATGCAATTTGCTCAACAAATGGCAACAGTAATAGATGGAAATATTCAAAAGAACTTCTTAGAGCACTCAGGTTTATCAGCACAAGATATGTATAAAGGATTTGGACTTGAGAATTTATCAAGAGATCATGGAACAGGTAAAGTAGATACTCAAATGGAAGTATTATTATTAAAACTTCAATCTGCAGTTAACCAACAACAACAAAACTATGCAGCAAAAGGATTACAAGCCTCAAGAAAAACTAGCCAAGCAATGCTTGGAAAAGATGCAGAAAAAGGACTTAAAGATGTTGCAGCTGCAAACTTTGATGAACAAGTTATTAAAGGTGCATCAAAATTTTAAATATAAACTTTTTCATATAGAAAGGAAATACTTATGAATAATAGAAAAGAAAGTAGAATAATCCTATTAATAATTGTAGTATGTCTTATAATAGTAATAGCACTTACATATATGAGTAACAAGTTAAAAAATCAAACAAAAGATTATTCAGGATTAACAGAAGAAGAATTAGTGCAAGCTGTTCAAGAAGAAATAGACGAGATGAATAAAAACACTTTATCTGCAAAAGGCGAAAGAGATAGAATAGAATATTATGTGGCATCTTTTTTAGATGCAATAGAAGCAGAAGAATATGAAAAAGCTTATAATATGCTATATGGAGATTTTAAAGAAAGATATTTTTCAACATTAAATAGTTTTGAAGAATATGCAAAAACTAAATTTTCAAAAGAACTTGTTGTAGAATATACAAACATAGAAAGAAATGGAGAGTATTACGTATTATGGGCAACACTATCTGATCCACTTGCAGGAAAGGCATCAAGTGTAGAAATAAATTTTGTTGTTCAAGAAAATGATTTAAATGATTTTGTAATGTCATTCTCAGTTATATAGGAAGGAAAAGAAAATATGAGATATACAGAAGTTAGATTAAAATTAATACGTTGGTTTAGAAAATATAGAAGGCTAATACTTATATTATTTTTAGCATGGTTTACAGTATTTATTATAAACTTTTTCATGACCAACAGAAAAGTAGAATTAAAACCAACAACTACTTATGAACCACATACATCTGTTATAGATTCATCATCAACTGTTCCAACAACAGTGCAAGATATAATAGAAGATATGATAGAAGAATATGTTGGATATTGTAATGAAGGTAATTATCAAAAAGCATTTAATATGTTATCAGAAGACTGTAGAAGTTATGGATTTAATAATGATATAGAAAAATTCATGAATCATGTACTAGTAAAAATGCCTACTCCAAAAAAATATGCAATACAAAACTATTCAAATACAAAATATGATGGAAAAAATATATATGTTTATGAAATAAAATATATAGATGATATTTTGGCAACAGGATTAACAAATTCTGAGTATGGATTTACTTCTGAGAAAATGGCTTTTTACAAAGAAGATGATGAAATAAAAATGAACGTAGGAGATTATATTTATCATACAGATATAAAAAGAATTTCAGAAAATGAATATTTAAAAATTGATGTTGCAGATAAAACAGTAAATTACAGTTCAGAAATTTATACAGTAAAATTTACAAACAGATCAAATTATACAGTAGTAATTTCAGATGGAATTGAAGAAGAGGAAATAAGCCTTGTACTTCCAAATGAAACAAGAAAAAGAGCAAGCTTAGAGGACATAATTTTATTACCAGGTGAAGCAATGACATATAAATTTGAATTTCCAAAATTTATAGATGATGGAGATACTTCAGACAATTTATTATTTTCTTCAATAAGAGTTATGGAACAATATTCTGGAGCAGATGAAGATAGAGTTTCAACAGCAACAATTCAATCAGAAATAGATAATGCAATTTCAAAATTTAGTATGACAATAAAATTATAATATAAAATTAGAGGAAGCCTACTAGACTTCCTTTTTATTTTTCTATATAATTATTATTAAGCATTAAAGTAAAGGAGAAACAGATGTCTTATATAGAATTTAAAAATGTTGAAAAAGAATATCAAATGGGAGAAGTTTCTATAAAAGCCTTAATAATACAAATTTTTCTATTGAAAAAGGAGAGCTTGTTGTAATAGTTGGACCTAGTGGAGCTGGAAAAACTACAACATTAAATATTTTAGGTGGAATGGATACAGTAATCCTGGAGAAGTTATTGTTGATGGAAAAAGAATAGATAAATTAAAAATAAAGACTTAATAAAATATAGAAGAGAAGATATTGGATTTGTTTTTCAATTTTATAATTTAGTTCAAAATTTAACTGCAGTTGAAAATGTAGAACTTGCAACACAAATTTGTAAAGATTCGTTAAATCCAAAAGAAGTTTTAGAAAAAGTAGGATTAAAAGATAGAATAAAAAATTTCCCATCACAACTTTCTGGAGGGGAACAACAAAGAGTTGCTATAGCAAGAGCAATAGCTAAAAATCCAAAATTATTATTATGTGATGAACCAACAGGAGCACTTGATTATAATACAGGAAAACAAATTTTAAAATTATTACAAGATACATGTAGGAAAGAAAAAATGACAGTTATTATAATTACTCATAATACAGCAATTGCTCCTATGGCAGATAAAGTAATATATTTTAAAAATGGAACTGCAGAAAATATTAAAATAAATGAAAATCCAATGCCAATTGAAAATATAGAATGGTAGAGAAATTAATCTCTACCATTTTTCTTTTTAGAATTTTTCTTATTTTTAAAATATTCGTAAACTAATCCGCCTTCTTTAAACCATCCAGAACTACGTCCCCAGAATATAAAGAAACCGCCAAAAATAATAATTCCAATTACAATATTAATTATAACTTTAATCCAAAATTCGTTCATATTTAATCCTTTCTTTGCATATAAAGCAAAAAATATTAATTCTTAACTAGATTATATAATTAAATACTATAAAAAGCAAACATAAAATGTAATCAAAATGTAAAACAATTTCCAGAAAAAACTATTGATATGGATTTTCAAATAATATACAATAATATTGAATTATAGGATGGAATAATTGTATTTTTAAAGAAGGGAGGAAGTAATAAAATGAATCAACTAAATAATCAAAATAGTGACAAATCACTTTCTGACCTTTTTAAAGAGGTACAAGACATCAGGTATGGTAGGGCTCAAGCCAAAGAAACAAAGGTTGTAGAGCCAGCAATGAGAAATGTAAAATTCAATAGAATAAATGTTGTAGATAAAAAAGTTAATGTTATGGGAGTAATAATTGGAACATTATTTGTTACTTTATTCTTCACAATGATAAACAGTAACTCAATATTTGCAACATCTGAAAAAGAAAAATATGCAATTGGAGAGTTTGAAGAAAACCAACATTCAATAAAAATAATGGACATACTTTCAGAAAACATTAGCGAAACAACAAAAAAAGATATTGTTACTTCTGAGCTTCAAGTTCCATTTGAAACAAACTATGTTGAAAATTCTCAACTTCCTTATGCAGAAGAAAAAATTATTCAAGAGGGAAAAGTCGGATATTTAGATCAAACAGTTATCAGAACTTATGAAAACGATGAATTAATAGACGAAAATATAATTAGTGAAGTTATTAAAACAGAGCCAATTGTACAAATAGTAGAAGTTGGAACATCAAGATTACTTGCAGATTTACAAGTTCATGTTGGAGATACTATATATACAACAGAAGATTTAATTATGTATGAAGAACCAGAAGAAAATGAAGAAAAAGCAGTATGTAGAGTTTATGGAAATATAGATGCTAAAATTCTTGCAGATGAAAATGGTTGGACACGTATATCTGTTGATGGTTTAAATGGATACATAAGAAATCAATATATTACATCTGCAGTTATTAATCCAGAAATGGTAGATTTGTGCAGAGTTAAAAGAATTTTAATAAATGTAAATCCTTTAATGGAAATAAATAAGCCATCAGGGCTTACAAGAGAAGAATTTGTTAGATTACTTTCAGGACATGACCAGGATAAAGATTTTATAATAGAAGACAATGCAGAAGTATTCTATGAAGTAGAAAGAAAATACAATGTAAATGGATTATTTTTAGCATCAATAGGAATACATGAAAGTAATTGGGGAACTTCAAATATATCAAAGCAAAAGAAAAATTTATTTGGATATGGTTCTTATGATTCATCTCCATTTGCATCATCATATACATTTGAAAGTTATCAATATGGAATAGAATTAGTTGCAAAAGTTTTAGCAAAATATTATTTAAATGAACAAGGAACACCAATTTATGATGGTGAGACAGCAATAGGTACATATTATAATGGTTCTACAATATCAGGCGTAAATGTTAGATACGCAAGTGATGCAAACTGGGCAAACAGAGTTTACTCTATAATGGAATCATTATATAAAAATTTATAAAAAGGGTGGAAATCTTGAAAAAGAAATCATTAAATTTTAAATTGATAGTTATACTAGAGATAGTATTAGCGATTGTAGTCTTTTTCGCATATAAGCATATTTATAATATCGAAACAAGGCGAATTTCTTACGCAGAGAGCTCTGCTAAGTTTGTTGAAGAAAATAAAGAACCAATTTTTAAAATAGGAAAAATTATTTTATATAGTAGTGCAAATGCAGTAGATAACAGTGAAGGACAACTTAAAAATATTGATATTAGTCAATTTACAGATATGGAAATTTATATAGATAACACTAAAAAAAGTAAAGCAATTACAGCTGAAAATACAATAAATGAAATGTATATAGACAATATAAAATTTTCAACAAAATCAAATGGTGGAACACAATCATTAAATTATAAAAATCCATTTGACTGTGGCAAATATCTTGAACTTGAAAATTATAGAGATGATGGAATTTTATTTAAAATATCAAATACAAATGTTGAAGATGCAGGTGTAGATTATAATGACAATATATTCTTCACAGATTGTTCAAACCCTATATCCTTAGGATACGTAAACAAAGATTTACTTACAGGATGTGAAGTAAATAGTACAAATGGTTCTATCACTTTTGATGGAAGTATTTTAAGAAGTGCTAATGTAAATCTTGCGGAAATTAAGCCAACAGTAGCTTTTACAATACACATAACAAATAACTTTAATGAGGATTTTGAGTGTAATGTAAGTTTTGATGTTGATTTAACAGATGATAATGGTGGTATTTACAATGGTTACATTATGAAAGTTCTAAATACAGATGATACAAAATTTAATTTCTTGAAGATATCTGATTAATAAAAGAAGAGCATAAGCTCAAATTATTAGGCTGAAAAGCTTAGTAATTTGAGTTTTTTTGTTGTATAAAATGTGCAAAATGACATAAATCGTATTTTTGTAATTAAAATGAAAAAGGTTTGTAGAAGTGGAATTACGTAGAAAAATACCTTAAAACTCTACTAAATGTAAATTGTTTGTTATGTACACACTCTACTTAAAGTAGTATATTTGTTTCGAAGTGCGATTATGCATGATAATGTGATTCGCATCAATTTAGATGCGTTTTAAAATAACATAAAAATGGGAGGTTGTGTTATGAACAAAACAAAAAATTTAGAGAAAGGAAGGGGAAAAGATGAATAAGAATATATCACTATTAACTAAAGTAATGTTAATATTAGTAGTATTATTCTCTATTGATTTAGTATGGACAAGCTTAACATCAGATGCAGCTACAAAATATTATTGGACTCCAAATGATAATTCAAGACAAAGTTCAATAACATGGTATCCAGAGAATACAATAGATGATGATATATTTGATTATCATACAAGGAATTCAGGCGGAGATTTAAGCACTTTTCATGAAGTGTATGAAACATATGTAGGTGAAGATTTTCATTGTAAAACTCAACCACATCGTGTTACAGGATGCAGTGGTACAGGTTCTTGTTATCAAAGATTTGTATTTGGTTATCCATTAATGTATTGTAACATTCAGAACTCTACTTCAGAAGGATATGAATTAACTGGTTACTCAAGATATAAATTTAAACCAAGTAACCTTAATAGCGAACTATCTAGTTTCGAATGTTTGCAATTAGATTTTACTACTAAAGTTCCTGGCACTTATGAAACATGGTTAAGTGCAGATGTATTTTTCCAATCTAAAGTAGATCATGGAAAAAGTGGAACTTGGAACCTTTTAACGTGTCCTAACTGTGGAAGTGATGGCTTTATAGTAAGCAATCTTTTTTCTTGGTTTGGATTTAAAAATACAGGTGATTTGAAAATTAATGCAGATTATCGTTTGAATTATGCAGATTCTTCTGGGGAAGCTATAAATATTCCAGCAACTACTATAAGTACAATAGCAGATACAAAAGGCGATGTAGAAGTGACAAGTTCTATTCCTAGTCGTGAAGGATATAAATTTGTTGGATGGTCAGAAGAAGAGAATTCTAATATTGCTACTTACAAGCCAGAAGATATGGTATATATGGAGTGGGAATCAGGACGTTATGTAGATAAAACCCTATATGCAGTGTGGGCTGAAAGCAATCCATTAACATTAGATTCACAAGTTAATTTAAAAGCAGCAAATGGACATGGTGGTGTAGACTTAGACTGGTCTGATTACCTTTCAGAAGGAAAAGAATTTAAAGCTTATCAAAATAAATCAGGAACAGAAGAGTGGAGTTTATTAGAAACTGAAAATCCAAAATCAATGACACATACAGATGAAACAGCACAAGATTTTAATGTACCAAATGTTCCAACAGCTGAATATGAAGGTGTAAAAGAAACAAATGCATAAAATTATCATACAATTCAGAAGATAATGGAAGTGAATATTCATTTTATGTAGAAGCTTTAGATGAAAATGATACAACAAATGTATTAGATACATCAAATACAAGAACAGAAACAGTTACAACAGGTGTAAATGGATATTATTATGTAATTGATGATAATCCAGATAACTATGATTTTGATACAGATGAAGCAGAATTTACAGCAGAAAATATAGCAAATGTTGATTTATCAAAAAATGGAAGTTACTTCCATGTAAAAGCAGTTGACGTTGCTGGAAATATAAGTGACCCAACAACAGTTCAAATCATGATTAAAGTAAAACAAACTTTAAACTTAGATGGTGGAACTTTAGATGGAAAAGAAGGACCAGTTGAAATAGAAGTAATGCCAGGAGTTCCAACAGATTTAGGAACACCTGAAAAAGAAGGATACACATTTATAGGATGGGAAGACCCAGAAGGTCCAATCGAAGGAACAGAATATACTTATCCATTAGATGATGTACCAATTACAGCAACATGGACACCAAATCAATATGACTATACAATTAGACATTTTGAAAAAGATACAACAACTCAAATTGCAGAACCTAAAACAGCTAAAGCAGATTTCGATTCAGAAATTTTAGCTACAGATGAAGCAATTAAAATAGATGGATTTACTTATGATAGTAGCAAGCAAAGAAAGAATTACAATAACAACTCATCCAGAAAATAATACAATAGACATTTACTATACAAGAGTAAATGGATTAAGCTATACAGTAAATTATCTAGAAAAAGGAACAAATGAAGTTGTTTACCCAGCTAAAACTCAAGGTGAGCAAACATTTGGAAAAGTAATAAGTGCAGAAGTGAAGTAATTGATATTGAAGGATATAACTACGATAGTAGTGATAAAGAGCAAATTACAATTACAACAGGCGAAAACGTATTAAATATTTACTATACAAAGAAAAACGACTTAAGCTACACTGTAAAATATCTTGAAAAAGATACAAATACAGAATTAGCATATGCCAAAGTCGTAAACAATAAAGAATTTAAAGAAGAAGTAACAGAAGAAGCAATTGATATTGTAGGATACAACAAAGTAGATCCAACAAGCACAACAATAACAATTGAAGTAGAAGGAAATGAAATCACATTCTACTATACAAAGAAAACAGATTTAAGTTACACAGTAAATTACTTAGAAAAAGATACAAATAAAGTTTTAGCAGAAGCTAAAGTAGTTGAAAATCAAGTATTTGAAGCTGAGGTAACAGAAAATGCAATTGATATAGAGGGATACAATAAAGTAGACCCAACAAGTGTGACAATATCAATTGGAGTAGAAGAAAATGTAATCAATTTCTACTACACAAAGACAATGACTTAAGCTATACTGTAAAATATCTTGAAAAAGATACAAATACAGAATTAGCAACTGCCAAAATCGTAAGCAATAAAGAATATAAAGAAGAAGTAACAGAAGAAGCAATTAATATTGCAGGATACAACAATGTAAATCCAACAAGTACTACAATAACAATTGGTGTAGAAGGAAACGAAATTACATTCTACTATACAAAGAAAGCAGACTTAAGTTACACAGTTAAATATTTAGAGAAGGATACAAATGCAGAGGTTGCTCCAAGCAAAACAGTAGGAAACAAAACTTTAAAAGAAACAGTAACTGAAAGTGCAATTAGTGTAGATGGATATAATGCAGTTGACCCAACAGAAAAATCAATAGTAATTGAAGTAAATGGAAATGAAATTACATTCTATTATACAAAGAGAAATGATTTAAGCTACACAGTAAAATATTTAGACGAAGATACTGAAGAAGAAATTGCTGAAAGTAAAACAGTTGGAAATCAAGTATTTGCAAATAGAGTAACTGAACAAGCTATAGAAATCGACGGATACAACAAAGTAGAGCCAACAGAACAAACTATTGCAATTGATGTTAAAGATAATGAAATTAAATTCTATTACAGTAAACGTTCAGACTTAAGTTATACTGTAAAATATCTAGAAGAAAACACAAATTTAGAAGTAGCACCAGCTAAAACAGTAGGAAACAAAACTTTAAAAGAAACAATAACAGAAAAAGCAATTAATGTAGATGGATATAATGCAGTTGACCCAACAGAAAAATCAATAGTAATTGAAGTAAGTGGAAATGAAGTAACATTCTATTATACAAAACGTGCTGATTTAAGCTACACTGTTAAGTACGTAGAGAAAGATACAAATACAGAATTAGCAGATGCTAAAGTTGTAGGAAATCAAGTGCTTGGAAGTACAGTGGTAGAAAGTGCAATTGCAATAGATGGTTACAACTCAGTTGAGCCAACAGAAAAATCAATTCAAATTGCAGTAAGTGGAAATGAAATTATATTCTACTATACAAAGAGAAACGATTTAAGCTATACAGTAAATTATCTAGAAAAAGATACAAACATTGTATTAAAAGATAGTAAAGTAGTAGTGGTCAAACATTCGGAGCTGTAATTGAAACAATTGAAGAAAAAGTTGCAATTTCAGGATACGATTTTGACAGTATTGACAAAGAACAATTAACAATTACAACAAATGCAGAATCAAACGTAATTAACATCTTCTATACAAAAGGTAAATTCAATTATACAGTTGAATACTATTATGATGGTCAAATCGATAATAGTAAAACAAGCACAATTGAAGCTACTTTCCAAGATGTAATTACAACTTATGAAGATAAGAACATTCCAGGATATAAATTAGTTGAAGTTGAAGGATTACCTTTAACTGTAACAGAATATCTAGCAATGAATGTAATCAAAGTTTACTACATAAAAGATATATTTAATTACTCAGTAAATTACTATTATGATGAAACATTAGCACCAGAGAAAACAGAAACTTTTGAAGGTGTATTTGGAACAACTATAGATACATATACAGATAAACCAGAGTATGGATATGAAGTAAAGAGTGTAGAAAATCTACCACTAACAATTTCAAAAGATCCAGCTCAAAATGTAATTAATGTATTCTATGGAAAGAAAGATTCAACAGTAACTGTAAAATATGTAGATAAAGCAACAGGAAAAGAAATTGCTCCTGATGGAAAAGACGAAGGAAAAGTATTTGATGAAATCGATATACCAGGAAATAAAAAGGATATTGATGGATATACTTTAATAGAAACACCACCAGCAGGAACACACGAAGACGAAGAACAAGAGATAATTTACTATTATGCTAAAAACACAAGAGTAGTTGTAAAATATCTTGAAAAAGATACAGATAGTCCAGTACCCTGAAGACGTAATAATTGAAGGTTACGAAGGTAAAGAATACACAACTGATGAACAAAAAGTGGAAAACTATACTTGTGTAGATAATAGTGGCGAACTAAATGGAAAAATGCCAAGAGAAGAAAGTACAGTAATTTACTATTATTACAAAATACAAAAGTTGTAGTAAATCACATAGACCAAATTTCTGGCGAAGTGCTTGCAACAGAATCACAAGAAGGATTAGTAGGAGATAAATTCTCATCATCAGCTAAAAACTTTGATGGATATGTTCTAGTAGAAAAACCAGAAGAAGAAACAGTAACAATGGCAAAAGACGTAATCACACTAAATTACTACTATAAGAAAGTTTCTGCCGGAGTTATTGAAAAACACATAGATATCAAGAGTGGAGAACTATTAGATAGCAAACTTCATGAAGGTAACGAGGGAGATAAATATAAAACAAAAGAAAAATCATTCTATGGATATGATATTGTAGCAGACCAAATGCCAGAAAATGCTGAAGGCGAGATGACTGTAGAAGTAATTGAAGTAAAATATTACTACATCAGAAAAGCTTCAGTAAAAGTTGAGTATATTGATAAAGCTACAAACAAAACAATAAATGAAACATATCAATTAGAAGAAAGAGATAGTACAGAATATATTAGAGGATATGAAGGAGATTCATATAAGACAGTAGAAAAACAATTTACAGGATATGATATAGTACCAGAACTTTATCCAACAAACGCAGAGGGAACAATGCAAGTAGTTAGAGATAAAAATGGAAATCCAGTACTTGATAGTAATGGAAACGTTGTAACAGAAACTGTTGTAAGATATTATTATGCATATCAAACACAAGTAGTTGAAAAATATGTAGATACAAAAACAGGAGAAGTCTTAGAAGAAATACCACATCCAGGACATGAAGGCGATGAATATGAAATAAAACCAAAAGAAATTCCAGGATATGATTTAGTCGAAGACAAGAAACCTGCAAATAGCAAAAGGAACAATGACATCAGATATAATAACAGTAGAGTATCAATATATTAGAAAAATGAGTGTAAGAGTAGAATACCTAGATGTAATGACAAACAAATTCTTACAGAAAAAGTACAAGTACCAGGAAGACCAGGAGTTTATACAGATAAAGATAGTACAGAAAATATCAAAGGACATGAAGGCGATAGATATAAGACAAAAGAAAAATCTTTTGAAAACTATACTATCGTAAAAGATAAATATCCACTAAACTGGCAAGGAACAATGGAAGGTACAGAATTAGTTGTAAGATACTACTACGTACATGTTTCAAGCTGGAGTTGTAGAAAAACATATAGATGCAATAACAGGAAAAGACTTAGAATCTGAAACAAGATATAACGGAAACGAAGGCGACCCATATAAAACTTCAAGTAAAGAATTCAAAGGTTATGATGTAGTAGAAAGTAGATTACCACAAAACTCAGAAGGAACAATGACAAGAGAAGAAATCGTAGTTAAATACTACTACATTAGAAAAGTAAATGTAACAGTTCAATACTTAGAAGAAAATACAAACAATAAATTAGAACCAGACAAGTTATAGAAGGTCACGAAGGCGAGAAATATTATACAGAAAAGAAAAATATTGCAGGATATGAGTTTGTAAGAACTTATGGAGAAAAAGATGGAACACTTGGAAAAGAAAATGTAACAGTAAAATACTATTACAAGAAAGTCCAAGCTCCAGCACAAAATAATAATACAAACACCAACTACAACACAACAAAAAGTAATTAAAACATTAAAAGACTTACCAGATACAGGAGATATGGTACCATTTGTAGCAGGAGGAGTAATCTTACTAGTTGCAATGGCAAACGTAATCATATCAATTGTAAAGAAAAAACGTAATAAAAACTAAATAACGTAATCCAATCTTCCAATTGGAAATATAAGTGAAGATGCTCGAGCTAAGCTCGAGCATTTTCGTTTAATAAGTTGGTGTGTCTAGAGGGACTCGAACCCCCATCGGTCGCTTAGGAGGCGACTGCTCTATCCTGCTGAGCTATAGGCACATTTTCTTTTATATTATAATATGATTTATAAAAATCAAGATATAACAATTTTAATAAAAAAACCATTCAAATGAATGGCTTTTGCGACGCTCAGCGTCTACACGGGTTTGGTCCATATAAGACCAAATAAAAATAATATATAATATATTATTATTCAGCTTGATACCATTATTATACATTATTTTTTAAAATTTGTATAGTGCTTATTTGTTTTTTTATAATACAAAAATTTACTATTGAAAAATTTATAAATTTGTGAGAAAATAGTGAGACTATCTATAATTGATGACACAATTATTTAAAATTAACTATATATAACAAAAGTGGGTGATTCAAACGAAAAAAAGGCTTAATATATTTATTGATGAAAGTGGAGATTTTCGGATTTACGAAAGGAAGTTCTGAATTATATGGAGTTTCTTTTACTATTCATGAAAGTAATAGTTCAATAATTAGTGATTTAGAGTATTTAAATACTAGGCTAAAAAAGAATAAGTATGATGGAATGATACATTTAGCGGATTTAGTAGCTAGGAGAGGTGACTATGTTAATTTTACACTTCAACAAAGAAAAAGTATTTTCTGGTCAATTTTTTATTTTGCTAAAAGAGTGGATGTAAAAATACATAGTATTATAATAGACAAAAGATTTAAGAACAATAGAGTACAACTAAATAAAGAATTAGCAATTCAAATTGGAAAATTTTTTAATTCAATTGATAGTTATATGAGTGAATTTGAAAAGGTAGTAATTTATTATGATAATGGGCAAGATGCATTAGGTGCTATTATTGATATACTACTAATTTCTAAAAGTAATACAGAACATAGGATTGAATTTGACCATAAAGAAAAAAGATTGTTTCAAATTTCCGACATGCTAACATTTATAGATAAGATTGTTTACAAGCACAATAATAATATTGAGATGACTAAAGCAGAAAAATATTTTTTTAGTGTAAAGGATATTTTAGGAATTATTAGACAATTAAGAGATAAAAGAATATAAGAAAACTCACTCTTGAAAAATCCCCAAAAGTATGAGAAAATAGACCAAATCAATATCGAAATTTCGGGAGAAAAATTTTGGAAGAAAAGTTTATGAAAGAAGCCTTAAAAGAGGCGAGAAAAGCTCTAGAAATAGAAGAAGTTCCAGTTGGAGCAGTAATAGTAAAAGATGGAAAAATTATAGCTAGAGCACATAATACTAAAGAAACAAAAAAAGATGCTACATGTCATGCAGAAATATTAGCAATAAAAAAAGCCTGTAAAAAATTAAATTCATGGAGACTATTAGATTGTGAAATGTATGTAACATTAGAACCATGTTCTATGTGTGCAGGGGCATTAATAAATGCAAGAATAAAAAAATTATATATAGGAACAGATGATAATAAAACAGGAGCATGTGGTTCTGTTTTAAATTTATTAGAAGATTATAAATTTAATCATAAAATAGAAATAGAGAAATATATATTAAAAGAAGAGTGTGAAGACGAGCTAAAAAAATTTTTCAAATTTTTGCGCGAGAGGAATAAACAGAGAAAAAATAGTTAAGTAAAGGAGCCAAGTATCGTATGAAAAATTTTTTCAAAAAATTGCTGTTTTTTATGGTCATTGCAATTTTATTATTAGTAGTTGCGTTTATTATTATTCAATATGATGCAGAAGGTGAAAAATCATTACCATTTTCACTTAACAAAATTTTACTTGTAAGTACAGTAAATGGAGATATAGTGGATGATCCAGAAAACATATGGAATATAAATATTACACAAGTAAATGATTTATATGTTATATAGATAAAACAGAAGAAACAAATAAAACAATAAAAGAAGTAAAATTTGAAAATTTTACTATAACAAATGCTCCTCAAAAAGGAACAGTAAAATTATTAAGACCTACAGGAGAACTTTCAAATTTATACACATATAGTGAGCAAGATTATTTGAATTCTGAAATAACATATCAAGGTGGAGTTATTGATGATATGAAATCTTTAGAAATTGCAAATAATGGAGGTATTTTAGGATTTAGATTTTCACTAAATGATTTAGGAAAATATATATCAAATGAAAATGAAGAAATTATTTATGATGGAAATTTATTAAAGAATCTAGGAATTTCATTAGAACAAATTCAATTTAATGTAAGTTTTGATATAATTATAACAACAAGTGATAACATAAGTTACAAAGGTAATGTAGGTATAGATATGCCTATAGATAGTATTATTGAAGAAGGTTCATCACATAAAGAAATAACAAATTTTGATGATGTAGTGTTTAAAAGAGTATAAAATTAAATAGTAAAAAGTATTGCAAAATAAGAAAATCCATTATATAATCTAATCGGAAATTTGAGTGGCTTTTCTTAAGGAAGGTATGCTTCAATAAAAAGCTATGAATCTCGTCAGGTTCGGAAGAAAGCAGCGATAAGTAGTGTATTTATGTGATTCGCATGCCTTCCTTAAGGGAAGTCATTTTTACATAGGAGGGAATATGTCATATACAGCACTTTATAGAAATTTTAGACCTTTAAAATTTTCAGATATGGTTGGACAAGAACATATAACTAAAACATTAAGAAATCAAGTAATGTCTGGAAGAGTTGGTCATGCATATTTATTTACAGGTGGAAGAGGAACAGGAAAAACAACTTCTGCTAAAATAATGTCTAGAGTTGTAAATTGCTTAAATCCTCAAAATGGAGAACCATGTAATGAATGTGAAATTTGTAAAGAAATTTTAGATGGTTCATTTAACAGATGTTGTTGAAATGGATGCTGCATCAAATAATAGTGTAGAAGATATTAGATCTATTAGAGATGAAGTAAACTTTCTTCCAACAAAAGCAAAATATAGAGTATATATAATAGATGAGGTTCATATGCTTTCAACAGGAGCTTTTAATGCACTTTTGAAAACATTAGAAGAACCACCAGAACATGTAAAATTTATTTTAGCTACAACAGAGCCACAAAAGCTTCCAATGACAATTCTTTCAAGATGTCAAAGATTTGATTTTAAGAAAATTCCAGAACCAGATATAATTAAAAGATTAAAAATTATATGTCAAGAAGCAAATATTAAAATTGATGAAGAAGCTTTAAAAATAATTGCTGTTCTTTCAGAAGGACACATGAGAGATGCAATTAGTATTTTAGAAAGATGTAGTCAAGAAAATTCAGAAAATATTACTATAGAAGAAGTTAAAGAATTAGTTGGACTTCCAAGTTTAGAATACATAAACAAATTAGCACGTGGAATATTAGAAAAAGATACAATAGCATCATTAGAAGCAGTTGATAATGTTATAGAAGATGGAAAAGATTTATACAATTTCTTATGGGAAGTAATAAAATATTTTAAAGATATTTTAGTTTATAAATCTACAAAAAATTAAATTTATATTCAGAACAAGAAATTGTTGAAATTAAAGATTTAGCAGATATAACAGATGAAGAAAGATTGTTAAATATCATTTATCAATTATCAGATTTAGAAAATGATTTAAAATGGTCTTCTCAAAAAACAATTATGTTTCAAACAGGAGTTATAAAAGCTTGCAGAGAAGAAACATATTCAAATTCAGGAGGTTCTGCTATAGAAAAAAGATTAACAGAACTTGAAAATAAATTAGCAAATTTAAAATTTGGTCAAGATACAACTATAGGAATGCAACAAATTGCAAGAGGAGAAACATCTGTTGAAAGACCAGTTGGAGCTGAAGAAAAAAGAGAAAAGAAAAATCCTACAAATATTAATAAAACAACAGAAGCATGGAAAAGAGTAGTAGATGGATTAAAAAGAAATGGAAAAATTAGATTATATACAGCACTTTTAAATACTAGAATAAATGAATTAAATGACTTAATTTGGGAAATAGAATTTCCAAATGGATTAACAGATTTTAATAAAAATATTCTTGAGATGCTTGAAAATACTAATGAATTAAGAAAAGAAATATATAAAATAACAGGAAAAGAAATTCATTTAAAATTTAAAGATGGAAAAAATATGCAAAAAGCCACTAACAGTGGTGGAGCACCTAAATCTCCAATAAGAGATTTAGGAATAGATATAAATATTATAGAATAAGATTTAGGAGGATTTTAAAATGGGTAAAAGAGGCGGATTTCCAGGAGGAATGGGCGGATTTGGTGGAATGAACATCAACCAACTTATGAAACAAGCTCAAAAAATGCAATCAGATATGGAAAAATCACAAGAAGAATTAGGAAGTATGGAATTTGATACAACAGCAGGTGGTGGAGCAGTTTATGTAAAAGTAACAGGAAATAAAGTTATTAAAGAAATAAAAATTCAAAAAGATGTTGTAGATCCAGATGATGTTGAAATGTTACAAGATTTAATTTTAACATCAATAAATGAAGCTTTAAGAAAAGTAGATGATGCACAAGCAGCAGCTCTTGGAAAATTTAATATACCAGGATTAATGTAAGGAGAAGATTAATTTATGTCTTATTATTCACCTTCAATCGAAAAATTAATTGAGAGTTTTGAAAAATTACCTAGTATAGGTCATAAAACAGCTCAAAGATTAGCTTTTTATATGTTAGATATAACAAATGAAGAAGCAGAAGAATTTACAAATTCAATATTAAATGCAAAAAAGAATTTGCATTTCTGTTCAAAATGTTTTAATATATCAGATACAGATCCATGCAATATATGTTCAAATCCAAAAAGAGATGAATCTACAATATGTGTTGTAGAAGATGTTAGAGATGTTATTGCAATGGAAAGAACACATGAATATAATGGAGTTTATCATGTTTTACATGGTTCTATTTCTCCAATGAATGGAGTAGGTCCAGATGATATTAAAATAAAAGAATTACTTACTAGAGTAATGAATGGAGATGTAAAAGAAATTATATTAGCTACAAATCCTAGAGTTGAAGGAGAAGCAACTTCAATGTATATTTCAAAACTTTTAAAACCAATGGGAATAAAAACAACAAGAATTGCTAGAGGAATACCAGTTGGTGGAGATTTAGAATATACAGATGAAATTACTCTTACAAAAGCTTTAGAAGGTAGAAGTGAAATGTAACCTAAAAAATATTTTTGAATAATATATTATTAAATCGCATTAGCGAAATTTAAGTATATTAACCAAGGAGAGTATTATGCAGAAAAAAAAGAAAATTGTTATACTAGGTGGAGGTACAGGAACATCATTTGTATTAAAAGGGCTTAAATATTTCCCTGTTGATATAACTGCAGTTATTACAGTTTCAGATGATGGAAGTAGTACAGGAAGACTTAGAAAAGAATTTTCAACACCAGCTGTTGGAGATATTAGAAAAGTTCTAAGCAGTTTATCTACACTTCCAGATGAAGTTAGAGATGTAATGGAATATAGATTATCTACATATAGTGAATTAAATGGTCATGCACTTGGAAATTTAATTTTAACATCATTAATAAATGAAACAGGAACATTAAAAACAAGTATTAAATATTTAAGTAAAATATTAGATGTTAAACATACAGTATTACCACTTTCAGAAGATTGCTTAACATTAATGGGAGAAACAACTACAGGAGAAGTTATTGAAGGAGAAGAAGAAATAACAAAAGCAAATAAAAAATATAAAAAATTCTTCTACAAAGAACAACCTCATGTATTACCAGAAGTATTTGATGCAATTGCAGATGCAGACTTAATTATTTTAAGTATAGGAAGTTTATATACTAGTGTTATGCCACATATTATATGTGAAGATGTAGTAGAAGCAATAAGAAAAGCGAAAGCAAAAGTTATGTATATTTGTAATGCAATGACACAACCAGGTGAAACAGATGGATTTGGTGTAAGTGACCATGTAAATGTATTAGAACAATATTTGGGAAAAGATGCTATAGATGTTGTTGTTGCAAGTAATACAGAGATTTCAAAGGAAATGCTAGAAAAATATGAAACAGAAGAGCAAAAAGGTCAAGTATTAATAGATTATGAAAATATTGCAAAAGATAAATATGAGCTTATAGAAGAAGATTTACTTACAACAGTTGATGGAACATTAAAACATAATAGTTTAAAATTAAGTTCAGTAATATTTTCATATTTAATGAGATAATAAAAATAATCAAAAAGAGGAAATCTTTATAGATTTTCTCTTTTTTTACACTAAAAGATAAAATTGTTACATATATGTAAAACAAATAAAGGAATGGTGAAAAAAGATACAAAAAAGATAAAAAATTGCTATATGAAATGTGCGTAGCGAACTCTACTAAAAGTGTACTAAATGTAAAACTAATTTTATATGAAGAATAGGTTTTTTATAGTATATTTATGCTATCAAAAAAGGAAAAATTGTATAAAAGAGGTTTACATATGAAACATTTTATTAAAAACCAAAAGATAAGAAATGTTTGCCTAAGTCTACTAATAGTAATGTTAGTGGCTATAACAATAATTTCTTATAAAATGAAAGTTAATAAAGTTATCTATAATCCAGAAATAGCTAGGTCTATGGCTTATGAACAAGTACAAGATGGAGATAATAATGTAGCAGGTACAAATTTTGTGAAATTTGATGCCTTCTTTTTGCGTGATTTAGATGGAGATGGATATGCAGAACGTATAAGAGGAACATGTCAAGAAATTGGTAATAGCGATACACTTTATATGGAATTAGAAGTTATTTCTAATGGATATTTAGAAGATGGTGTTATTACAATTAATGGAGAAAACATATATCTTCAAACCTCTCTTATAAAAGATACAGAAATAAAAAATAATTATATAAGTAATAATACTAAAACAATTGAATTGAACACAATTAGAAATGGAAAAAAGAGATCCATTATTGGCTTAGTAAGAAGTGGAGATTATAGCTCAAATTCAAAGAAAAATGAAGCAATTTCAAAAAATATAAATAATTACAGTAAAGTAAATAGTATTGTGCTAAGTGGAACTCATATAGCAGAAGATGGAACAAGAACTGAAATAAAAAAAGAAGTTAAATTTAATGTGGATTGGTATGGAATAACTAAGGCAGAACTTACATCAGAGTTAAATCAAAGTGAAAATATAGATTCTGTAATCAATGAAGATGATGGAACAATTGAATTAAAATTTAAAATAGAAACAAAAGAAACTGTTGGTGAATTAATTCTAAAGAAAAATCATATAGAGGGCGAAATACCAGATATAAATGGAAACAAACCTTTGAAAGTAGAATATCTAGGATATAGAGATAATGCTGTATTTAATTACGATTCAGAAACAAGAAAATTCACTATAGATAAAGATGCTAATATAACAGAAGATGGAAGAATTGCTATTGGTATACCAAGAGAAAATACTTACGAATTTAAAGTGATATATTCATTAGAAGCATATAAAAATTCTGGTATAGATGCAATAGAAATCCAAATTCCTCTTGAAATGTATTATGAGGGGTATAACAATCCAAATGAAGAATTTACAACAGAATATCCAAATCCTTATAAATCAAACGTAATCAATGAAACAATAATAGGAAATTTTGATACAAGTATTGGTGGAGAAGAAACGTTTAGTATAATTGTTGGAAATCACGTATATCAACCAAGAAATAGATATATGATTTCAAAAAAGAAAGTACTAAATATGTATAATGGTATAGTTGAAGAAGGAAAGAAAGATACATATATAGTTACATGGTATGGATATACTGGTGCAGCAGGAGCATCTTCTGGAATGATGATGAAAGAATCTCAAATTGGAGAACCTTCGATTTCAGACCAGTTTATAAAAAATGATTCAACTGAAGAAAGTATGGAAAATATTTCTCAAAATATAGGAATATATTTTAGCAATCCAACAGCTATGTTGGGTAAAGATGGAGAAATAAAAGTAATTAATGATGAAACAAATGAAGTTGTTGAAACTTTCACAAGTGCAAACTGGAATAAATATTCAGCATCAAATCCATATTATTATGAGGTACCAGTAAATCATATAAGAATAGAAACTAGTCAAACTAATAGAGTAAGTGGATTATATGTTTATAATGTAAAAGAAATTAATGATGAATATATAACAAGAGAAAAATATACAAAAGAAGAATTTGATAAAATAACTTCTATAAAATCAACACTTACAGGGTATATTGGTGGAGAGTATATTGCAAAAAATACGCATACAGCAGTTTATGAAGAACCAATATCTCAAATAATGATGAATCTTGCCAATAGTAACATTTCTACACAAGAAATAGAGGAAAATAGTATTAATATAAGTGTAGAAATTGATGAAAATAACAATTTAGCGGAATGGAGAAATGGTATTTTCTTATTAAAATTACCTAAAGAAATCTTAGATGTTCAAATAAAAAATGTTGAATCAAGTAGTTCGGAAATATTAGTTGAAAATTATGAAAAATATGAAGAAGATGGAAATATTTACATTAAGATAATAACTACAGGAGAAACAGATAGAAGATTTGCTATTTCAATACAAACAGATATGGCGGCTGATTCAAGAGAAATATCTAAAAATGCTCAAATAGAATTATATGCATATAATGATAAATGGCAAAATTACAATACTGTAGTAGCAGATGTTTATGATATAAATGGAAATAACAACTTAGATGAAAATATAGCAAAAATAACATCAAGTTTAAAATTAGTATCTCCAAGTAGTTTATTAACAGGACAATATGCATCTGAATTTGAAACAAAAGGAAATATTGTTGTTGCTCCACAAACAGCTGTAATGGAAAAAGGAGAAAATAACGCTAAAATATCATTTTTCATTACAAATAATTATACTAATACTATAAGTGAAGTAAAAATATTAGGAAAGATACCTAGTAAAAATAACCATTATACACTTGATGGAGAAGAATTAGGTTCTACGTTTGATACAATGTTATTAGGACCAATAAATTTGCCAGAAACACTTTCTGAAATAGCACAAGTATATTATTCAACAGAAGTTGATCCAAATAGTGATATAGCAGATTCAAAGAACAATTGGAAAACAAAAGATTCAATTACAGATTGGAGTCAAGTAAAATCATATTTAGTAGATTTAAAAGAGTATATTTTGGAACAGAATTCTAGTTATCAATTCAATTATAATATTTCTATTCCAAATGAATTATCTTATAATGATATTTCTTATTCTCATCATGCTGTATATTTTTGTTTAGATACAGAAGAAGGAAAATATAGAACTAGTATAGAACCAAGTAAATTGGGATTTATGATTGGAAAACAATTTAACTTACAAATATTAAAATATCAAAAAGATAAAAATAAAGTGGTTCCTGGAGCAATGTATATAGCAAAAGTATCTGGAGAACAAGAAGGTATAATAGGTACAACTAATATTGAAGGAATCGCTAAAATAAAGGGATTATATGCAGAAAAAACATATAGTATAAAGGAAATAAAATCCCCATCAGATTATGAAATAAATGAAGATGAAATAAAAATAACAACAAAAGTATCTACTGAAGGAGAGCTAACTGTACAAAAATTACAAGGAACAATAAGAGAAGATTTACAAATAGAACAATTAGAAGATGAAACATATCAAGTAAATATGATTGTAGAAGATGAATCTAAAATAAACTTAACAGTAACTAATATAGACAAAGAAACAGGTAACTTACTTCCTAATGTTACATTTAAAGTATATGGATATGGATTAGAAGAAAATGGATATGAGCAAACAAGCAACAAGGATGGAAAGATAACACTAACAGGGTTAACATTGAATCAAGAATATATATTAGATGAAATTTCAGCTGATGGTTATTATTTAACACGTACAAAATTTAAAGTTGTGAAAGATGGAAATACTTATAAGATTACTGTAACTAGCGAAAGTGCAAAGGAAGCTACTATTACATTTGATAATGACATACCAAGAGCTAATATTACAATAGAAAATGAAAAAATTCCAACATACAATTTATCAATTAAAAAAGTAAGAGAAAATGATGAAACAAATACTGGATTGACTGGTGCACGATATTCAATTACTAGTGAAGATACAGGTAAAACAAGTTATTATACGACTGATGAAAATGGAAATATTAATATTTCAAATTTATATAATTATATTTCAGGAAGAAATATAACAGGTAATTATGAATTAAAAGAATTAAGAGCTCCAGATGGATATGCTATTTCTGGGGAAAAGATTAAGTTTAAAGTTGCTCTAGAAAATGATAATTTGATTGTATACATTGAAGATGCAGAGAAAACTGTATCTGTAAAATCATATTCAGTATTAGAAAAAACAATAAATCTTGTATTACAAGATAGTCCAATTTTTAGTATTACAAAAATAGATAAAGTAACTAAACTACCTCTAGAAAACGCAAAATTTACAATAGAAAAAGTAGATACATCTCAAAATGTATTAGGATATGCCAAAGATGTAGAAGGTAAATTTGTAGGTACTTTTGATGCTAGAGGAAGATACATCGTATCAACAGATAAAAATGGGCAAATTACTACACCACTTGAAGGTGGATTTTATAAATTAACAGAAGTAGAAGCGCCAGAAGGTTATAAACTTCCAACTTCAGAAGCAGAAAGAATACAATACTTTACAATAGAAGGATATGAAGATCTACGTATAAGATATATTGAAGATTTAGTGGATTTTGCAAATAATGTAGATAATGGCAATACTTATGCAGGAAAAATAGTTTCATTAATAAGAACACTAGATTTTCAAGATGATAATTCATATAAAAATCCAAATGATACAAGTTATGGAGATTATAATGGAGATGGTATTACAGAGGGAATTAAAGAAGAATTAACAAAAACCACAGGAACAGGTTTTAAAGGAATTGGTAATAGCACAAGAAAATCATTTAATGGTACGTTTTTAGGAAATGATCATGAAATTAGAAATCTTTATATGAACGGAAGTTCAAGTACAAGTGCAACTTATTTAGGGTTATTTTATTATAATAATACAAAAGGAAAAATATCTGATTTAGGAATAATTGGAGAAATTACATATAATAATACAAGTAATACTAATAGTGTATATGTTGGAACAATAGCAATATCAAATTATGGAACAATGATTAATTGCTACAGTAATGTTAGTATTTCAGTTATTAGTAATAGTGCCACAAATGTTGCTGGTATTACATATAATAATACTAATTTGGTTGAAAACTGCTATAATACTGGAAGTATAGACATATCAATGGAAAATGATACATCATATGTATATGCAGGTGGAATTGCAAGAAGCAATTCTGGAACAGTTGTAGGATGTTATAATACAGGTAATATTTTAAGTCAAAGCGAGAGACAAGTAAGATCTTCTGGAATAGTTTCATATTTGGCAGGAGGAAAAATAGAAAAATGTTATAATACTGGGAATATCACATCTTATGGAAAAGGCGACGAAGAAAATATAATAATAATAGAATCATCAGGTATAACATGTCTTACTAATGAAGGATCTATAGTAAGAAATTGCTATAATACAGGAGAAATAAAAACTAAAATTACAGGAGGAATAAGTTCCTCTTCAACAGGAGGAATTGTATCATATAACAGAACTAGTATAATAGAAAATTGTAGTAATAGTGGAATTGTAATTGCAGAAGGAGTAAATAAAACAACTGCAGGTGGTATATCAGGATATAATTTCGGTGGCGGACAAATACAAAATTGTAAAAATACTGGAAATGTAAGTGCAAATTCTACTAATAACTCAGCTAGTGTTGGTGGAATATTTGCAGCATCTTTTTCTAATGATGAAACACGAATAAATATAACAAAAGATTGTTATAATGCAGGAGAGATAAGTGCAAATGGAAATTATAACACATCAGCTTATGTTGGTGCCACAGTAGGTGGAATTGCTTCAAGTACACAAAATGCATTAATTACTAATACATTCAATATTGGAAATGTTTATGGGGTTGAAAATACAATCAGTTCGGTGTCTGCGGGAGGAATTGTAGGGTATGTACATGAAACTACAGAAATATATAATTCGTATAATAGTGGGTCAGTAAATTCTGTATCAAATTTAACTAATTCTGGTGGCGCAAAATCTGGTGGAATATCAGGGCATTTAAAAGGAATTATGGCAAATTGTTATAATACAGGAAATATGACAGCTACATCTTCTGGAAGTGCAAATGCTTGTGGTGTTTCTGGATATAACTTTTCTACAGCTACAATGGAAAACGTATACTATTTAAGTGGTACAGCAAGTTCAGGAAATACTGGAACAGGAACATCAACAGTAAAAACTTCAAGTGAAATGCAATCAGTAGATTTTGTAAATTTATTAAATTCAAATAGAAGCTTAATAACAACAGAAGTAGAACCTCGTGCATGGGTAGCTGGAAATCCTTATCCAACTATGAATATAAATACTACTGTCGAAGAGTATGTACCAGATGCAAACGATAGCGATATTAAAACAGCAACAAATATTGAAATAGATAATACATTAAAAACATATAATATTACTACAGAAATTGGTGAAAACTCAAAAGGATTAAGAGTAGGTGGAACAATCACAGGAACAGAAATTTCTGATACAAATAATAAATTAGTTGAAATAGTTGAACATGGAAAAAATGCACAGCAAAGTATTACAATTACTCCAGATTATGGATATTCAGTTAGTGAAATTACATTAGATGGAGAAAAAATAGAATACACAACAGACTTAACAGGAAAAGTAATATTGCAAGCATTAGAAAATATTACAGAAGAGCATCACTATACAGTTACTTTTGAAAATGATATTGGACAAATTTTAGTACATCATTATAAAGATGGAACAACAGAAAAAGTAGCAGAAGATGAAGTTTATAAAGACAGTGTAGGAGAAAACTATATTACAGCTCCAAAACTTGATTTAGAAAAATATGAACTAAAGAAGGATTCTGAAGGAGAATATATATTCCCAGATAATGCAACAGGAAAATATCAAACATCTATAGTTGAAATTATATATTACTATGTAGAAAAACAAATACCATTAACAGTACATCATTACATAGAAGGAACAACAACACCAGTACAAATGTTAGATGGAACAGATGCAGAAGATATAGAAATATCTGGATATGAAGGAAATGATTATACAACAGCATCAATTCCAAATGAACAATTAGCTAATAATTATGAATTAGTAAAGATTCCAGATAATGCAGCAGGAAAATATAGTGGTAATGAAATAATAGTTACATATTACTACAAAGAAATAGAAAGAAATATAACAATACAAAAATATTCAGAAGATGAAGAAAAAGTTTTATCTGGTGCAAAATTTGAAATAGATGGACAAGAATACATTACAGATAATACAGGAAAAATAAAACTTTCATTAGGATTTGGAGAATATGAAATAACAGAAATAGAAGCACCAGAAGGATATGTATTACCAGAAAATCCAATAAATAAAATCAATATAACAAGAGATGTAAGTGAAATAAATTTAGATATATCAAATGAAAGAATCCAAGGAACTGTAACTGTACACCATTATATAAAAGGAACTACAAACAAAGTACCATTAGCAAATAGTGGAGTGGCAGAAAATGAACTAAAAATTGGGTATTTAGATGATATGTATGCTACAAAAGCTAGAGATGATATTTCACTTGGATATGAACTTGTTGAAATGACAGATAATGCAAGTGGAAATTATATTGATGGAAATATTGATGTAATATACTATTATCAAAAGAGAAGTGATTTAAGTTATACAGTAAATTATTTATTTAAAGGTGATTCAAAAGTTTTACATGAAGCAAAAGTTGCAAACAATAGAATTTTTGAAGAGGAAATTATAGCACAAGAGGAAATAATAGATATTATTGGATATAAATTTGATAGTACAGATAAAGAAATTTTAACAATAGGAACAAATGAAAACATAATAAATATATATTATGTAATAGATGAATCTCAAATAAAAGAACTAAGTTACACAGTGGAGTATTACAAAGATGGAGAAAAACAAGAAGACGATACGGAAATAGAAAAGGAAACAGTACAATTATTACAACCAGATACTCTAACAGTAGATAAAACAAAAATTAATACGTTAAACAAATATGTAGGATATAAACTTGAAAAAACAGAACCAGAAGAAATACCAGATGTTATTAACAATGGCGATGTAATCAAAGTATATTATGTAATTGATGAAAATCAAACAAAAGAATTAAGCTACACAGTAGAGTATTATAAAAATGGAGAAAAACAAGAAGACGACACGAAAATAGAAAAAACAACAGTACAACTATTACAACCAGATACTTTAACAGTAGACAAATCAAAAATAAACATAGTAGACAAATATCCAGGATATATATTAGAAAAAACAGAACCATTAGAAATTCCAGATATAATAAATGATGGAAGTGTAATAAAAGTATATTATGAAAAATCACATGAAATAGAGTATTCAGTAATGTACTTATATGATGGAAATGGAGTTACTACAGAAAAAAAAGAAATACATGAGATAAAGGTTGTAAAAAACCAAACAATGGAAGATACAGTAACAGAAAAAGCATTAGAAATAGATGGATATACTGCAACTGAAGATGAAATAAGTTTAAAATTAAAAGATAAAGGTAACGTAATAATATTTAATTATAGAAAAAGAAATGATTTGACTTATACAGTTAATTATTTAGAAAAAGGTACAAATAAAGTAATATCTGAACCAAAAAAAGTAGAAGGAAAGACATTTGAGGAAAAAGTTGTATCAAGTAACGAAAAGATAGAAATTACTGGATATAAGTTTGATAGTATTGATAAAGATATTTTAACAATAGGAACAAGTGAAAATGTAATAAATATTTATTATGTAGTAGATGAATCTCAAACAAAAGAGCTAAGTTACACAGTAGAGTATTATAAAAATGGAGAAAAGCAAGAAGACGACACAGAAATAGAAAAGGTAATAGTACAATTATTACAACCAGATACTTTAGAAGTAGATAAAACAAAAATAAACACATTAAACAAATATGTAGGATACAAGCTAGATAAAAAAGAACCAGAAGAAATACCAGATGTTATTAGTAATGGCGATGTAATCAAAGTTTATTACATAATAGATGAATCTCAAACAAAAGAACTAAGCTACACAGTAGAGTATTACAAAAATGGAGAAAAACAAGAAGACGACACAGAAATAGAAAAAACAACAGTACAATTATTACAACCAAATACTCTAACAGTAGATAAAACAAAGATAAATATGTCAAATAAATATATAGGATACAAGTTAGATAAAACAGAGCCAGAAAAAATACCAGACACAGTTAATAATGGTGATGTAATTAAGGTATACTATGTAATAGATGAAGAACAAACAAAAGAATTAAGCTACACAGTAGAGTATTATAAAAATGGAGAAAAGCAAGAAGGCGATACAGAAACAGTAAGTCAAACAGTACAAGTTTTAGCTCCAGAAACTTTAGAAGTAGATAAAACTAAAATAAATACTTCAAACAAATATATAGGATACAAGTTAGATAAAACAGAGCCAGAAGAAATACCTGATGTAGTTAATAGTTGTGACGTAATTAAAGTATACTATGTAATAGATGAATCTCAAACAAAAGAGTTAAGCTATACAGTAGAGTATTACAAAAACGGAGAAAAGCAAGAAGATGATACAGAAATAGAAAAAGTAACAGTACAATTATTACAACCAAATACTCTAACAGTAGACAAAACCAAAATAAACATATTAAACAAATATGTAGGATATAAACTAGATAAAACAGAGACAGAGAAAATACCAGATACAGTTAATAATGGAGATGTAATCAAAGTATATTATGTAATAGATGATGAACAAACGAAAGAATTAAGCTATACAGTAGAGTATTATAAAAATGGAGAAAAACAAGAAGACGACACAGAAATAGAAAAAACAATAGTACAATTACTACAACCAGATACTTTAACAGTAGATAAAAGCAAAATAAATACAGTAGATAAGTATGCAGGATATAAACTTGAAAATACAGAACCCAAAGAAATACCAGATGTTATTAACAATGGCGATGTAATCAAAGTATATTATGTAGTAGATGAATCTCAAACAAAAGAAATAAGTTACACAGTAGAGTATTACAAAAATGGAGAAAAGCAAGAAGATGATACAGAAATAGAAAAAACAACAGTGCAACTACTACAAGCAGATACTCTAAGAGTAGATAAAACAAAAATAAACACATCAAACAAATACGTAGGGTATAAGTTAGATAAAACAGAGCCAGAAGAAATACCAGAAATGGTGCACAGTGGAGATGTAATCAAAGTTTATTATGTAATAGATGAAAATCAAACAAAAGAATTAAGCTACACAGTAGAGTATTACAAAGACGGAGAAAAGCAAGAAGATGATACAGAAATAGAAAAAACAACAGTGCAATTATTGCAACCAGATACTTTAACAGTAGATAAAAGCAAAATAAATATAGTAGATAAATATATAGGATATAAACTTGAAAAGATAGAACCAGAAGCAATACCAGATGTTGTTAATAATGGAGATGTAATACAAGTATATTATGTAAAAGATCAATTTTCTTACACAATAGAGTACTATTACGATGGAGAACTTGATAGTGAAAAAACTGATACATTAACAGCAATATATCAAGATGAAATTACAGAATACATAGATAAAAATATAACAGGGTATAAATTAGAAAAAACAGAAAACTTACCATTAATAGTAAGTGAAAAAATTGAAGAAAACATAATCAAAATTTATTACATAATAGATGATGAAAATACAAAAGAATTAAGCTATACAGTAGAGTATTATAAAAATGGAGAAAAGCAAGAGGATGATACTGAAATAGAAAAGGCAACAGTACAATTGCTACAACCAGATACTCTAAGAGTAGACAAAACCAAAATAAATATATCAAACAAATATGTAGGATACAAGTTAGATAAAACAGAGCCAGAAGAAATACCTGATGTAGTTAATAGCGGTGACGTAATTAAAGTATACTATGTAATAGATGAATCTCAAACAAAAGAGCTAAGTTACACAGTAGAGTATTACAAAAATGGAGAAAAACAAGAAGACGATACAGAAATAGAAAAAACAACAGTACAATTACTACAACCAGATACTTTAACAGTAGATAAAACTAAAATAAATACAGTAGATAAATATATAGGATATAAACTTGAAAAGATAGAACCAGAAGCAATACCAGATGTAGTAAACGATGGAGATGTAATCAAGGTTTATTATGTAATAGACGAAAATCAAACAAAAGAACTAAGTTATACAGTTGAGTATTACAAAAATGGAAAAAAGCAAGAAGACGATACAGAAATAGAAAAAGTAACAGTACAATTATTACAACCAGATACCCTAACAGTAGACAAAACTAAAATAAATACATCAAACAAATACGTAGGATATAAGGTAGATCAAACAGAGTTAGAAAAAATACCAGATGTTGTTAATAATGGAGATGTAATTAAAGTTTACTATGTAATTGATGATGAACAAACAAAAGAATTAAGCTACACAGTAGAGTATTACAAAAATGGAGAAAAACAAGAGGATGATACAGAAACAGTAAGTCAAACAGTACAAGTTTTAGCCTCAGATACTTTAGAAGTAGACAAAACAAAAATAAATACATCTAGTAGATATATAGGATACAAATTTGATAAAACAGAGCCAGAAGAAATACCAGATGTTGTAAACAATGGAGATATAATTAAAGTTTACTACATAATAGATGATGAAACTACAAAAGAACTAAGTTATACAGTAGAGTATTACAAAAACGGAGAAAAACAAGAAGACGATACAGAAACAATAAGCAAAATAGTACAAGTTTTAGATCCAGATACTTTAGAAGTAGATAAAAGTAAAATAAATACATCAAACAAATATGTAGGATATAAATTTGAAAAAACAAATCCAGAAGAAATACCAGAAATGGTGCACAGCGGAGATGTAATTAAAGTATATTATGTAAAAGATAAATTTGATTACAAAGTATATTACTACTATGACAATGAAAGAGATGAATACAAAACAGAAAGAGGAAATGCAGTTTTTGAAGAAATAATCGATACATTTGTAGATAAGCCAGTGTATGGATATGAATTCAAAAGAGTAGAAAACTTACCATTAACAATAACAGCAGATCCGTATGATAATATTATAAGAGTATTCTATACTAGAAAAGATGCTGAAGTAATAATTAAACACATCGATAAAGCAACAGGAAATGAAATTATTTCTCCTACTATAAAAACTGGAAAAATAGCAGATAAGTATGATGTAAGTAATGAGAATTTAGAAATTAATGGATATACTTTTGTTGAAGGACCAAGCGAAACAACTGGAACATATACAGAAGAGGCACAAGTAAAAGAATTCTATTATTCTAAAAATACAGAAGTTATTGTAAAATACTTAGAAAAAGATGATACACCAGAAGATGATTCTGATAATTTAGTAATATCTGAAAAGGATATATTAGAAGGATATGAAGGCAAAGAATATTCTACAAATCCAAAAGAAATTGAAGGATATACTTATGCTGGAGGTTCTAATAATACAGTGGGAACAATGACAAGAGAGCCAATTACAGTAACTTACTATTATTTGAAAAATACTAAAGTTATAGTAAATCATATTGATAAAAACACAGATGAAACATTAGATGTAGTTGAATATGAAGGAAAAGTCGGAGATGAATACACAACAACTTCAAAAGATTTTGATGGATATGTTTTAGTGGAAAAGCCTGAAGAAGAACATGGAATAATGACAAAAGAAGAAATAGAAGTAAATTACTATTATGTTCACATTTCAGCAGGTGTAATTGAAAAACATATTGATGATATATCAGGAGAAGTGTTAGATAATAAGTTACATGAAGGAAACGAAGGAGATTCATATACTATAGAACCTAAAGAGTTTGAAGGATATGATTTGGTAGAAGATAAGCTTCCAGAAAATAGTGAAGGTGTAATGGGAATTGAACTTATAGAGGTTAAGTATTACTATGTAAGAAAAGCTTCAGTAATTGTTGAGTATATAGACAAAATAACAGGAGAAAAGCTAGACGGGTCAGATTATGATGAAGTAGATAGTACTGTATATATTGAAGGATACGAAGGTGATACATACACTACAGAAGCTAAAGAATTTGAAAATTACGATTTAGTTGAAAAACCTGAAAATGCAGAAGGAATAATGAAAGTTACATTAAATGAAGAAGGAACAGTAAATACAGAACTAGAAGTAATCTACTATTATGCTAAAAAAGCAGAAGTAATTGAAAGACATATAAATATAAAAACAGAAGAATTACTTGAAGAAGAAACAAAATATGAAGGACACGAAGGCGACGATTACAATATTGAAAGTGAAGAATTTGAAGGATATGATTTAGTAGAAAGTAAATTTCCAGAAAATGCGAAAGGACAAATGACTATAGAACCAATAGCTGTAACTTACTACTATATTAGAAAAGCAAGTGTAAAAGTTGAATACATTGATAAAATAACAGGAGAAAAACTTTTAGAAAAAGTAGAAATTTCAAATCCAGATGACTCTGAAAATGAAGAAGATACAAGTGAAGTAGAAGAATTAGATAAAATCTACAAAGAAGTAGATAGTACAATACATATCGAAGGGCATGAAGGAGATGAATACACTACAGAAGCAAAAGAGTTTGAAAAATATGACTTAATTGAAACTCCTGAAAATGTTGAAGGAACAATGAAAATTGTTGTAGACGATGAAGGAAATGTTATAACAGAAACAGTAGTAAAATATTACTATATAAGAAAAGTAACTGTGACAGTTAAATATTTGGAAGAAGAAACAGAGAAAGAGTTGACAGAAAATGAAATAATTGAAGGACACCAAGGAGATGAATATACCACAGAAAGTAAGAAGATAGAAGGATTTGATTTATTAGAAGACAAGTTACCAGAAAACAAGGATGGAAAGATGGAAGATGAAGATATAATAGTAAAATACTATTATAAATCAAGCAAAGTAGTAGATGAGCAACCAATAACTCCACCAAACAAAAATCCAGATAAAGAAGACGATACAAACAAGGAAAATAACACAAATAAAGAAGACAATACAAATAAGGAAGACAATACAAATAAGGAAGATGATACAAATAAAGAAGAAAATTCAAATAAACCAAATACATCAAATAATTCACAAAATAGTTCAGGAACAGTAATAAAAATACTTCCAAGTACAGCAGATTCAAAATTTAGTAATACTAATACAACAAAACAACCTTCAAACACAAGTAACAACACCAATAAAACAACAAGTAACAAGATAGATTTACCAGACACAGGAGATAATACACCAATAGTTGCAATTGGAATTGCATTAATAGTTATAATGTTGAATATTATTGTAACAGTACTTAAGAAAAGGAAAACTAAATTCATAAAATAGTTCAAAAGAGGAAATCTTTTATAGATTTCCTCTTTTTTTACACTAAAAGATAAAATTGTTACATATCTGTAAAACAAAATTACAAAAGATAAAAAAGATATATAAAAGATATAAATCGGATGGAAAATGTAGGAAATATGCTTCCCTAAAGCAAAAAAGCTTATAAACGTTTAAACGGGATTTTAGCCCTATTGAAATTATTGATTGAAAATATATAATAATACTACTTAAATAAGATGTTTAAAAGGAGAGGTTATTATATGGAACGAAAATTTTGGAAAAAAGCAATAATAGCATTGTCAATTTTTTTAATTTTAATCTCACTATCAATTTTACTATCAGTAGAAGTAAAAGCAGAAAGAAGTGAGGCGGGAATTGGAAGAAATTTAGCTGAAAATGAAGAAACAAATAATTTCATAATTACAGTTAAAGATTCAGACAACAATGAAATTCCAATTGCTAATGCAGAATTTATAATAAAAGAAATTGTGTATATTAATAATCAAGAAAGAGAGTTTGACCCTCAAGATGAAAAAGGAAATATTCTTGGAGAAGAAAGAAAAATAGAAGGTGATCAAGTAAGAGTATTTAAAACAAATGAAGAGGGAAAAATTGAAGAACCTTTAAGAGAAGGAATATACTCTATAGAGCAAATATCAACACAATATGGATATGTGCTAGATAGCAATAAAATTAAGAAAAAAGTATATTTTGGAGATAAAGAAGATATAACAAGTCAAACTAACTTAAATGTAGTTGATATGATTACTGCTAGTGGTACAGCAGTAGGTTCTTATCCAAATAAATATTATATTGCAACTCAAAATGATGAAAAAATCTTATTTCTTTGTCAAAACATGCTTATTTTAATGGATAAAGATTATAATTTAATAAAAGCTATTCCTTGTGATACTGGTGCTAATAAATATCAAGTACAAATATTATCAAGAGAAGATGGATTTGATTTATTAACATATAATGATATATATCAATATGATAATGAATTAAACTTAATCAACACTATAACTTTAACAAATGGTAATGGAAAAAGTTTTACAATAGATGAAAATGGAAATTATATAGTTGTTAGTGTAACAGGTGCAAAAGGTGTTTGCATTGAAATATATGGAAAAGATAGCTCAGGAAAGTATGTAGAAAAAGAAAATAGATGCATAATAAACAGTGGTAAAATTGCTCCTAACAGTATAGAAATTTTACCAAATGGAAATTACTTAATAACAGTGTATGCTAAAATAACTGTTGGAGTTGATGATACTGTAAGTGGAGAAAGCTTTTTATTAGAAGGAAATCAATATTATATTTTAACAGTAGATTCTTCAACATATAAAATAGATAAACATGTTCTAACAAGAGTAGATAGTGACTTTTCTAAATATGAATATAAAACAATACATCATGCGAGAGTTGGAGAAGATGGAAGTATATATTATGCAGGAACAATAAAAAATACAGTTACATTTGATGGAACACAAACAGCTAGTGGTGAAAATATAGTAGTTCAAACAAATGGTAAAACAGATGGTTTAATAATGAAATTAAATGAAGATTTAAAAGTTGAATGGGCTATGAATCTAGGTGGAGAAACAGAAGATCATTTTTACAATATGAATGTTACACCAGATGGATGTGTTATTATTGCTGGTGATTCAGAATATGGTAGAATAAGAATTCCAAGTAAAAATACAGCAACAGGATATGCAATTTATACAGAACCAGTTGTAAACACATCAACAGGATGGAGAGCTGTAACAGCTAAAATAAATTCTGAAGGAAAAGTAGAATGGGCACAAGAATTCGGATATCCTAAAACAGAAGCTTGCTATGCAATTTCTGTATTTGGAGAAAATGATTACGTTCTTGCAGGATTTAGAAATGAAACAGGTGGAGCAGACGGAATTGGAAATGTAATAAGAGTTAGAGAATCAAAAAAAGAATTATTAGAAGAAGAAATAATATACAAAGCAGATAAATTAGAATTAACAAACGATAAAGAAGAATATTCAATTTCTACAGAAATCAAACCTTTAGATGATGGAACATATCAAGGAACAATTACAGGTCAAGACGAAGAATTTGTAGAAAAAGTAAAATACACTGAAGATGCAACAAAGCCTATAACAGTAAAAGCAAATGATGGATATATAATAAAATCTATAGAAGTTGTTAGAACTAATGAAGATGGAACAAAAACAGCAGAAAATATAGAAGTTGCAGAAAAGAAAAAAGAATATACAATAGATCCAATTTCTAATATAACAGGAGAAATAATAATCCGTGTAGAATTTAGAGAAGTAGAAGGAACAGTAGTAGTACATCATTATTTAGAAGGAACAACAACAAAAGTTACAAGAGCAGATAATACAGAAATCGAAGATGTAGAAATATATAAAGATATAGATGAAAAATATGAAGTAGAAGCAAATAAAGATGTTGCAAGTTGGTATACACTTACCAAATCACCTGAAAATGCATCAGGAACTATAACAAAAGAAAATTTAGATGTAGAAGTAATATTCTATTATAAACTAAATAATTACAACTATACAGTAGAATATTATTATTCAGAAGAACTAGATAACGAAAAAACAGAAAAATTAGAAGCAGTTTATGGAAGTGAAATAACAGAATATACAGATAAAAATATTACAGGACACAAATTAGATAAAGTTGAAGGTTTACCTTTAACAATAAGTGAAAATGAAGAACAAAATGTAATTAAAGTATATTACGTAAAAGAAAAATTTAATTATGAAGTATACTATTATTATGATGGAGAAAGAAATAAAGAAAATACAGAAGAAACATTAGCAACATTTGGAGATAAAATAAATTCTTACAAAGATAAAGTAATAGATGGATACAAATTTGAAAGAGTAGATAACTTACCATTAACAGTATCTGAAAATCCTATCAATAATATTATAAGAGTATATTATGTTAGAAAAGATGCTGAGGTAAATGTAAAATATCTTGACAAAGTGACTGGAGAAGAAATAGCAGAAACTGTTTCAGAAAAAGGAAAGGTATTCGATAACTACGATATAAGCGATAAATCAAAAGAAATCGAAGGATATACTTTAATAGAAAGTCCAGAAAGTTTAACAGGAACATTTACAGAAGAAGCTCAAACAAAAACATTCTATTATCTAAAAAATACAGAAGTTACTGTAAAATATTTAGAAAAAGATAATACACCAGATGATAATACAGATAATTTAGTAGTATCTGAAAATGATACAATTGAAGGATATGAGGGAAAAGAATATTCTACAAGTCCAAAAGAAATTGAAGGATATACTTATATAGAATCAAGTAATAATACAAGTGGAACAATGACTAGAGAGCCTATTACAGTAAATTATTATTACTTAAAAAATACAAAAGTTATAGTAAATCATATAGATAAAAATACAGGCAAAAACATAGAAGTAGTAGAACAAACAGGAAAAGACGGAGATGAATATACAACAACTTCAAAAGAATTTGAAGGATACATATTAGTAGAGAAACCTGAAAAAGAAAATGGAACAATGACAAAAGAAGAAATAATAGTAAATTACTATTATGTACATATTTCAAACGGTGTAGTAGAAAAACATATAGATTATATAACAGAAGAAATATTAGATAATACTGCTTATGAGGGAAATGAAGGAGATGAATATACTACTAAAGCTAAAGAATTTGAAGGATATGATTTAGTAGAAGAAAAACTTCCAGAAAATGCAGAAGGAACAATGACAATAGAATTAATAGAAGTAAAATATTACTATATAAGAAAAGCATCAGTAGTAGTTGAATACATTGATAAAGTAACAGGTAAAAAATTATTAGAAAAAGTAGAAGTTTCAGAAGAAGTTAAACCAGAAGAAACAGAAACTGAAGAAGCAGAAAAAGTAGAAACAAAAGAAACAGAAAAAACTTATAAAGAAGTAGATAGTACAGAAGTTATTTATGGACACGAAAGAGATGCTTATAAAGCAAAAGAAAAAGCGTTTGAAGGATATGATTTAATAGAAACACCAGAAAACGCTGAAGGAACAATGAAAACTTCAAAAAATGAAGATGGAACTGTAAATACAGAAACAAAAGTAACATATTATTATGCTCACAAAGCAGAAGTAATAGAAAAACATGTTGATGTAGTAACAGGAAAATTAATTGAAGATGAAACAAAACATGAAGGACATGAAGCAGAAGAATATTCTATAAAATCAAAAGAAATCGAAGGATATGATTTAGTAGAAGATAAAATGCCAGAAAATGCTGAAGGAAAAATGACAATAGAACCAATAACTGTAACTTACTACTATATAAGAAAAACAAGTGTAAAAGTTGAGTACATTGACAAAATAACAGGTAAAAAACTATTAGATAAAATAGAAGTTAAAAATCCAGAAGATCCAGAAAGCGTTGAAGATGCAGAAAAGAAATATAAAGAAGTAGATAGTACAGAATATATTTATGGACATGAAGGAGACGAATATAAAGCAAAAGAAAAAGAGTTTGAAGGATATGACTTAGTAGAAGTTCCAGAAAATGCAGAAGGAATAATGAAAGTCACAGTAGATGATGAAAACATAGTAACAGAAACAAAAGTAACATATTATTATACTCATAAAGCAGAAGTAGTTGAAAAACATATAGATGTAACTACAAACAAAGTACTTGAAGAGAAAAAACATGAAGGACACGAAAAAGATGAGTATGATATAAAGAGCAAAAATATAGAAGGATATGATGTAGTAGAAGAAAAACTTCCAAAAAATAGTAAAGGTGAAATGACAATAGAACCAATAGAAGTAACATATTACTATATAAGAAAAGTAAAAGTAACAGTTAAATATTTAGAAAATGGAACAGATAAAGAAATACTAGAAAGTAAAGTAATAAAAGGACACGAAGGAGATACTTATACTACAGAAAGCAAAGAAATAAAAGGATATACATTAATAGAAGATAAATTACCAGAAAATAAAGAAGGAAAAATGGAGAAAGAGGATATAGTAGTTACATACTATTATAAATCAAATTCAGTTCCAATTACTCCTCCAAACAATACAAAAGCACCAGGAACAGCAGATGATGGTAATGGAGATTCTAATAAACAAAACAATTCAAATCAAAACGGAAACACAGGTACTACAGTAATAGTAACTTCAAATGGAGATGGTGATTCAAGTACAACAAAAACTACAACTAAAACAACAACTAAAGGTACTTCAATACCAAATACAGGAGATATACTTCCAATAGTTGCAGGTGGAATAGTAATATTAGTTATAGTAGCAAATATTATTGTAACAGTAGTTAATAAAAAGAAATCTAAAGAATAGAAAATAAAAAGAGGAAATTTTTAAAATTTCCTCTTTTTTATTTAATAGGAAAGTGATTTTCACTTCCTATTAAATATTGTCCATTAGTGTTCGTATTTCTTTTGAATTTTTTCAATTTTCTTATCAATAACTTTTAATTTTATATTAGCAAAAAAGCCGTTTGCTTCAATGATTTTTTCTTTTTCATTTAGTAAATCAATGACTATTTTTCTATCTTCAATAGATAAAGGATATAAAATATTGGCTTTTTTAATACTTTCTTTAACTAATTCTTCATAGTCTTTTTTATCTCCAAATAATCCCATACAAAAATAGCCTCCTTAAAAAGAAGTATAATATAATAATTTTCTAATGTCAAATGTATAAAAAGCTAAAAACTTGAAATAATACATGTTAAAAGTACTTAAGAAAGGATGGGATTTTATGGGAACATTAAATCAAATGGAATTGCAAAATTTAAGACATTTTATAGGCGAACAAGAAAATTCATACTGCAAATTTACACATTATGCAGATACAGCTGTAGACCCACAAATTAAGCAAATATTAAACAAAGCTGCACAAGACTGTTTAAATTCTAAACAAAAATTAATTTCATTTTTAGGATAGGGAGGAAAATATGGAAGAAAAATCTATAGTTAATGATGTTTTATCATCAACAAAATCTTCTTTAAAAGACTATGAAGGAGCTATAATTGAAACAGCAAATATGGAATTAAGACAAACATTTCAAAACTTAAGAAATTCAACAGAAAGTTTCCAATACGAATTATTTAAGCTTGCAGAATCAAAAGGTTATTACACACCTGCACAAAATGCAACACAAGAAGAAATAGATAAAGTTAAAACAGAGATTTCAAATTTATAAAAAAATTTTTTTAGGTGGCATTGCAATAGATTATGCCACTTTTTCATTTTCTTTAGGGAAAATTGCTCTTGACATTATAATCCAAATATTATAATCTATATGTAATGATAAAAAAGTACAAAGGGGTGGGGACAATAACTAATATTTTAAAAAATATTGTAATCTGCTTAAGAGTATGGATAAAATGGATTATCGTACTCCTTATTGGTTTTGCAATTATAGGTTTCATAGTTTTTGTCGTGTATAAACCAATGTACAGCGTTTCACTAAATGATGAATTTATAGGTTATACAGAAGACAAAAGTAAGCTCCAAAAGAAGCTAAATAGTTATTTAACTAGCGGAGATAACAATACCGTAGCTTTCGTAGATGTAGTAGACCTTCCAAAATATAATTTATGCTTGCTTAAAAAAGGTCTTACAGCTAATGATGATGAAATTTTTGCAAAAGTAGTAGAATCAGGAGTTACATATTATAAATATTATGCAATATCAGAAAATAATGAAGAAAAATATTATGTACAAACATATCAAGAAGCAGATGCAATAATAGAAGAATTAAAAACAAAAAATAGTCAAAATAAAGATACAGTAACATATACATTAAAATATGCAACAGAACTAAAAGACTTTACAGACCAACCTACAGCAGTTGCAGCATTATACAAAGAAATGCCAGTTGTAACAAAAAAAGCTAAAAAACCTGCAACAGGAAAAAATATAGATAGTTCATCATCTCCATTAGAAGTTGCTTTAATAGAACCTGTTGGAGGAACTATAACATCAAGATTTGGTGCAAGAAGTAGAGGAACACATACAGGTTTAGATATAGCAACATCTTCTGGAACACCTATAAAAGCAGCAGCAACAGGCGTTGTAACTTATGCTGGATGGAAAGGTTCTTATGGACAATTAGTTGTAGTTGAACATACAAACTCAACATCAACATATTATGCTCACTGTAGTAGAATATATGTTAATGTTGGACAACAAGTAAATCAAGGTGATACAATTGCAGCTGTAGGCTCAACAGGAAATTCAACTGGTCCACACTTACACTTAGAAATTCGTGTAAATGATAAACCAAGAAACCCACAAAATTATTTATATAGACGTTAAAAATAAATATCAAAAACGAGGAATAAAAGTCCTCGTTTTTTTATGTGTTTTTTACATAAATCACTTGAAAAAATCTATATATCAATATATAATATAGCAATAAAAAGTTAGATTTCCGTAAGAAAAAAATATGGGGGTAATATATGGCAACAAAAGAGAAAAATTTTTGGATTTTATTAGTATTTTTACTATCAGGACTAGTTATTGGAGGACTTTTAGGCGTTTTAGCAGAAAAAGTAGATTGGCTATGGTGGCTTACATATAGTCAAAGTTTTGGCTTTACAGAACCAGTAGCCCTAGACTTAAGCGTCTTAAAAATATCATTTAGTTTTTTAGTAAAAATAAATGTAGCAAGTATTGTAGGAATGGCAATAGCCATATTTATATACAGAAAAATTTAGCATAAAAACAGACGGAAAGGGAAATATGGGTAATATAAAAGATTTACCACAGTCAGAAAGGCCTTATGAAAAAATGTTAATGTATGGAGAAAAGGCCCTTACTAATACAGAACTTCTGTCTATAATAATAAAAACAGGTACAAAACAAAAAACTTCTATAGAAATTGCACAAGAATTACTTAATCAAAATATAAATAACTCAAATAGTTTAAGGTTTCTTCAAACTGCGTCAATTGAGGAGTTGCGATTAATAAATGGAATAGGAACAGTTAAAGCAATTGAGTTAAAAGCTGTTGGAGAAATAGCAAAAAGAATCTCAAAACCATTTATAACAAACAAAGTTCAAATTAAAACAAGAGAAGATGTAGTAATGCTTTTTATGGAAGAATTACAAAATGAACAAAACGAAATTTTAAAACTCGTTATGTTAGACAATCGAAATATTATCAAAAAAATTTCTTGTATTGCAGTTGGTAATGAAAACAATATTTATACAAATACAAGAGCAATTTTATCAGAGCCAGTAAAAAATCAAATTCCTAAAATCATATTAGTTCACAATCATCCGAGTGGCAATCCAGTTCCAAGTAATGAAGATATAGAATTTACACACAAAGTCTATAAAGCATGCAAATTGCTAGATATTCAGCTCTTGGATCATATAATTATTGGTGATGGAATTTATCAAAGTATAGAAATAAAGTAAGCTTTTTAAGGGGGATATTAATGAATAGAAATAGACAAACTGAAATTTTAGGTGGTATTATAACTTTAATAATTTTAATACTTTTAATTTTTCTTTCAAATGTTGAAACAAATAAATTGTCTTATTTAGAAAGTGTAGCAAGTTCTATAGTAAATCCTATTCAAAGAATTGCAATGGATATAAAAAACAAAATTCAAGGCAACAGTGCATATTTTTCAAACATGGACAACATAATAGCAGAAAATGAACAACTAAGAGAGAAAAACAGTGAACTTGAAACACAACTAAGAGAATTAGAAGTTATTAAAGCAGAAAATAACACATTAAAAGAACACATGAATCTATTTGAAAAATATTCATCTTATGATACAATCCCAGCTTATGTAATAAATAAAGATGTTAGCAATTATAGTAGTACATTAATTTTGAATGTAGGTTCAAATGATGGAATTACAGAAAAAATGACAGTTATAGCAGATAAAGGCTTAGTAGGACATGTTATATCAGTAGCAGATAAAACTTGTAAAGTACAAGTTATAATAGATTCAGCAAGTACAGTAAGTTCTACAATTAGCACAACAAATGAAAGCATTATATGTAAAGGAACTCTTGAAAACAACCAAATTTTAAGAGCTTCATATATTCCAACTGGAGCAGAGCTAATACAAGGAGATAATGTTTATACATCAGGAGTTGGAGGAATATATCCAAAAGGAATAATAATTGGTACAGTAAAAGAAATCATTACAACAAGCAATGTTACAGATAGATATGCAATAGTAGAACCAGCAGTTGATTTTTCAAAAGTAGATACAGTTTTAGTAATTAAAAATTAGGGGAAGGGGTAAAATGAAAAAATTTGCAATAGTAATTAGTTTAATAATATCTTTTTTCATAATATACTTTCTTCAAGTAAACGTATTCTCAAGTTTTACAATAGCAGGAATTAGTCCAAATATATTTGTTATATACGTATTATTTATTGGATTATATGCAAATCAAACACTAGGAATAAGTTTAGGAGTTTTATTTGGGTTAATTATAGACTTAATATTCGGAAAAACTATAGGAATTACAGCAGTTATGCTTTGTGTAATTGGATATTTAGGTTCTTATTTTGATAAAAACTTTTCAAAAGAAAATAGATTAACAATAATTTTTATGATAGTAGGTTCAACACTTATATATGAACTAGGAACATACTTCTTAAGTTCAATAATTTTAGAGTTTGATAGAGAATATTTATATTTCTTTAAAATATTAGTAGTAGAAATACTTTACAATGTTTTATTAACAATAATTCTTTATCCATTTATTCAAAAAGTAGGATATTTAATAGATAGAAATTTCAAACATAACAATATATTAACAAGATATTTCTAAACTCTAGGAACAATGTAATGTAGAGATAAAGAAACGAGGTGAGGCAACTGAAAAGTGAATTAGAGCAATCTAATTTTAGGTACAATATACTAACAACAATAGTGTATTTAGTTGGAATAATAATACTTATGCAACTATTCAATCTTCAAATAGTAAATGGTGCAGATTACAGAAGTGATTCAAATGGAAAGCTTACTAGAGAAGCAAAAATAGAAGCAGCAAGAGGAAGCATATTAGACAGAAGTGGAAATGTTTTAGTAAGTACAGAAATGAAATTCTCATTAGAAATGTACAAATCAAAAACAGATGATGCACAGTTAAATGACTCAATTCTTCTTATGACAAATATTTTAGTACAAAATGGAAACGAATATGTAGATAATTTCCCAATTAGCATAGACCCATTTGAATTTCATTTTGAAACTGAAGATGAGCTAATAGATTGGAAGAAAAAATATAAAATTCCAGAAGCTGCATCAGCAGAAGAAGCATTTTACTTATTTAGAGATAAATACAATATAAATAATGAAAATGTAAAAGAAATAAGACAAATACTAGCAATCAGATATGCAATAACAACAATAGGCTACTCAACAACAAGGTCAATTGAAATATCAAAAGAAATTTCAAGAGAAAGTGCAGTACAGCTTCAAGAAAATTCTCAAAGCTTAACAGGTGTAAACATAGTAGTAGAACCAACAAGAGTATATCATACAGGAAGTTTAGCCTCACACATAATTGGATATATGGGTAGATATGCTACAGCAGACCAAGAAGCTTTTGAAAAAGAAGGTGACACTTACAAATATGATGTAGATGATAAAGTTGGAAAAATACGGAATAGAAAAAGTATTTGAAAACTATTTAAGGGGCGAAGATGGTAAAAAGCAAATAGACATGTCTGTTGATGGAACAGTAACAGGTGAATATACATCTCAAGAAGCAATAGGTGGTTCAGATGTTGTACTTACAATAGATGCAAACTTACAAAGAATTACAGAAGAACAACTTAGAATAAATATAGAAAAAATTAGAAATGGAGAATTTGGACAAGCATTTCCAGCAGAAAAAGGTGTTGCAATAGTTACAAATGTAAAAACAGGAGAAATTCTTGCAATGGCAAGTTGTCCAGATATAGATCCAAGTGCATTTTATAATGGAATCTCACAAGCACAATATGATGAATACAATAGCCAAGGTTCATTTTTAAATAGAGCAACACAAGAAATTTACCCACCAGGATCAATATTCAAAATGGTTACTGCAGTGGCTGGCTTAGAATCTGGAACAATAGGAACAAAAGACCTTATAAATGATAATGGACCATATATAATAGAAACAAATGACCCAAACTATAAACCACAAAGTTGTTGGTATTATAATGACTATGGACGTGGACATGGAAGACTTAATGTTTCAGGAGCACTTCAAAAATCATGTAACTATTTCTTTTATGATGTAGGTGTTCGTATGGGAATAGATACATTAGCAGATTGGGCAAATTATTTTGGATTAGGCAGAAAAACAGGACTTGAAATAACAGAGCATAATGGTATTTTAGCCCAAAGAAGTACATTAGAAGCAACAGAAAATAGACCTTGGTCAGCAGTAGATACTGCATCATCTTCAATCGGTCAAGGGTTAAATACATTTACACCTGTGCAAATGGCAAAATATATATCAATGATAGCAAATGGTGGGCATCCAGTAGATTTAACAGTAGTAAAAAGTGTAATTAATGCAAATGGGTCACAAGTATCAAAAGAAGAATTAGATTCATATTTAAATAAAAAAATAAATAGAGAAGTCGTAGTTACAGAAGATAGAAATATTAGTGAAAGCACAATAAGAGCCGTTCATGAGGGTATGTTATCAGCAACTGAAGAACATGGTGGTACAGCTACTGCAGCATTTGAAAACTTTGCAATAGAAGTAGCAGGAAAAACAGGTTCAGCAGAACGTACTACAGGAAGAAAAGATGAAAATGATGCATTTGCATGGTTTGCTGGATTTGCTCCTTATGATGACCCAGAAATAGCAGTAGTTGTTATGGTTGAAAAAGGTGGTCACGGTTCATATACAGCGGAAGCTGTAAGAGAAATAATGTCAGAATACTTTGGAATGAACATGGAAGAAATAGTTGAACCAATGACAGCAACAACTGAAATGGAATCTTTTAGGTAATTAGGAGGATGTATGTTAAATAATGCTATAAAAATCAGCCAAACTACAAATGAAATAGTTTTAAATGTAAATGTAATAGCAGATATTCATGAAATAATAAACGAGTTGGAAGATAAATTGCCAAAGCTTAAAGACTTTTATCAATCTTCTACAATGCCAATGAGAGTTACAGGAAGACTTTTTACAGATTTAGAAATAGAAAAAGTAAAAAAATTAATCAATTCTCAAATACAAGTAGATATAAAGTTTGATGATGTCTCAGACTTATTAGGATTGCACGCAATCAAAAAAACTTTTGAAGTAGATACAGATATCTCTGAAACAAAGTTTGTACAAAATTCGCTAAGGTCAGGCCAAAGACAAGAATATCCAGGAAGTATAGTTATTTGTGGAGATGTAAATGCAGGAGCTGAAGTTATAGCAGGTGGAAACATCATGATTCTTGGCGCACTAAGAGGATTAGCTCACGCAGGAGCTAACCGGAAATAAATTAGCAGCTATATCCGCAAACTATATAGATGTTACTCAACTAAGAATAGCTAACTTAGTAAGAGAAGTTGGAGAAAGAGTTGATAAATGTCCAATATGTAAAATAGAAAATAACGAGATAATAATAATATAGCTAAAAAATAAGAAGAAATAAGGTTATGATTAGAATATAATCATAGCCTTTTTCATTTTTATTCAAAAAGTTAATACCAATATTCTGACTCTCCAAAATTGTTAGTAAATTAGCTATTTTAATATACTGTTCTAATTTCTCTTGCTTTGTTTCCTCTAAAAATGGTTTTAAAGAATGAAGCAATTTATTCCTAGGGCAGTCACGATTCTGATTAATCTTAGAAATAATATCTTTTATCTTCAAAATAGTTTCTATATCTAAGTTAAAATCAGAATTTTCACTAGGCGTACTTGAATTACAAGCTTCATTTTGATTATTAAAACCAGAAGCAGATGTAAAACTGTTTAAATCAATATCTTTTTCCTTAAGTATGTTTTGAAATTTAGAAAAAATTTCTGAAAAGTCTTCATTCATATTATTTTTTTTCTCCATTAAAATCTTTTTTAAAGCTAGAGCTATCTAAGATTTGCTGTGCTTTGTATAAGTTCTTTTCAAGCTCTTCCTTATCCATCTTAGATATAGCCGAAAGAATTTTGTTTATATCCATATTTTCCAAAATAATCCCTCCAATCATTACACAATAATGTGGTTTTTAATATTAATATATTTATATGCACTAAAGTATGAAAAGTTGCCAAAAACTACGGAATTATGCGAAAGAGAAAGTATCATTTTCCTTATCACCCAAATGGGCAAAAAATGTAACAAAAAAAATATATTATGTAAATTTTCCTGGAAACCTTTATTTCCCTAGAAAAACGGCAAAAATTCCATCAATCCTATATCACTCTAGCATTTACAAACTTTTAAAAACGTAGTATAATATATATAAGAGATATTATTTAAATGTATTATGTCAAGGTTAAAAATTTCTAAAGAAAAGGAGTAGTCTATGGTAACAATGAAAATTAGAAAAAACAAGTTTTTAGTAATTTTAATTGTTTTCATGATGTTGTTTTCAAACTTTGGCTACACTATAGCTGCAATAGCAAGTAGTGATGAATTCGAAGTTATTAGTAATGGCTTCTTCAAAAAAGATGAAGTGAAATTCAAGGCATATTTTGAAGATGAAACAGGAAAACAAACCACTGAAATTACTAAAGATGTAAATGAAAAAATTAAACTAGTAGTTGAAATTTTACCACAAGTTGAAGGTTATTTAAGAAACGGTATTATTAAAGCTGTTTCAAGTAACGACAACAGTTTAAATTTCAAATTTGCTAGTGTTACAGAGAATCTATTAGAGGACAAAACAGATGTAAACAAAGAGCTTTTAGATAGTCTAATAAAAGATGACTCTGAGGAAGGGGAAAAACCTGTAGAGAATACAGTTACAGAAGAACCAGTAATCGATGAAGATAAAGCACCAGAGCCAGTGGAAAACACAGTAACAGAAAACCCAGTAATAGATGAGTCAAATACAGTTACTGAAAATCCAATTACTGAGAATACTGTAGTAGATGATACAAATACAGTAGAACCAGATACTACAGAAACAAACACAGTAGTGGATGAAACCACTGATATCCCAGAAGAAGCAGACAAAGCTTTAACAGATTCATTAATGGATTTAACTGTAAACCCTTTAGCAGCAACTGATATTAAATTAGAAACTGCTCAAGTGAATATTCCAGAAGGAGTAGCGGAGAGTTCAGATGATAAAAAAGAAGTATCTGACAATCCGTTATTAGATGCGTTAATGGATACAAGCACAAATACAATTGCAGTAGACCCTCAAACTCCAACAGTAGAACCACAAGAACCAGTAGTAGAGGAGCCAAAGGTTGAACAGCCAAAACAAGAGGAACCTGCAAAAGTAGAAGAGCCTGTAGAAGAAACAATTCCAGATGAAGATAAGTTAATAAATGAAGATGAAATAATCAGTGAAATGACAAATGAAGCTAGATTAGCAGAAGAAATTAGAAATGCTATTCTAGATATTAAACTTGTGTCTGATGATGAAATTAGTTTAAGCAATATTATTAAAGATACAAAAATTGAAATCGAATTGGAATTTGTTCAAGGTGAAAAATTAATGTAGATGATTTATTTAAAGATATAAAATTACAAATGAGTGGAACATATATTAATAGAAATCTTGAAGAAGTAAAAGTTGGTAAAGAAGAAGAAATTACAGTTGGATGGGAATATACAAAAGACTTTACCTTACAAAGTGAATTCACAAAATTCTCTCCATTTGAATTAGATGAAGTAAAAGGAACAATTGTAGAGAACAAAATCACAGTTACAAGAGATGTTAGAGATGAGAAATTCTTACCAATAAAATCTACAAGACTTGAAATTGTAGTGCCAAAAGTAAATGATAAAGTACCAACAAGAGTAGATGTTGTTGCAAGCAAATTAATGGCAACAAGAGGAGAAGATAATGGTTATGTAACATTTACAGAAGCAAATTGGAGATATGATGATGCAAATGGCATTATTAATATATTTGTAGAAAACGACAATTACGTTTATGCAAATGGATCTGACGAATACATTGTTATATATAGATACGAAGATTATATAGAAGCAGAAACATCAAACTTACTAAAAAATGTAAGAGCTACAGTAACAGAGTTTAGTGGAACTCTAAATAACACTATAGTAAAAGAAATAAACAATGACCAAGAGATTAAAGTAGATGTTGGTGAATTAGTTACATATAGTATAGGAACAACTGAAGATAAGATAAATAAAGCAAGAATATATGCAAATTATAATTCAGAAGAACCTATATATGAAACAGCATATACAACACAAGTAAATGTAAACATCTTAACAAGCGATATTTTACAACAAGTAAAATTAGATTGTACAAAAGAAGTTTACAAAAATGCTGAAGGTGTTGAATTTGAAGCAAAAGAAGTTGAATTCAAAGATATTAAATTTAACTATGCTCAAACAATGGCAATTTTATCTGAAGGTGGAGAAATTGTAATAACAAATGCAAACAACGAAACTTTATACATTTTAAATAAAGACGTTGTAATAACAGAAGAAGATTGCACAATTGAGTTAAATGGAGCAAAAGGTATTTATGTGTATGCAAATAACATTGCTAAAAATGGAACAATCAATTTTGAAATAACAAAAGTTATTAAGAAATGTGCATTCTCAAAATCAGTATTTAAGAGCATTACACAAATAGAAAGTAAAGCTTCAGCAGAAGTTAAATATAAAAACATCGAAGAGAGAATTCCACTTACAACAATAGCAACTGCAAAAGAATTCGAAGAAAGTAAAACAGAAGCTACATTATCTATAGGAAAAGATACATTATCAACAATGAGAACAAATAGTAATGTTGAATTAAGAATTAAATTAAACAACGATAAAGAAACAAGCGATTTATATGTAAATCCAAGTTTTGAAATCGTATTCCCAAGATATGTAAAAGAAGTAAGAATTGAATCAATCAACTTATTAAATGATGCAGGATTAAGAGTTGCAGATTTTGAAACATATACAGAAAACGATATAGTAAAAATGAGAGTTGATTTAAGCGGAACACAAACAGCATTCTGTGAGAATTCAATTACAAATGGTACAAATATTATAATTAGTGCAGACATAGATATTGATGAATATGCACCAGCAAGAGAAGATCAAATTAAACTATATTATTGTAATGAAGGTGTTTCAACATATCAATCACAAACAGCATGGACAATAGATAAGAAAATACCAAATGATATATTAAAAACAACAAACGGATTTGATGCCGAATTAATTAAATATCAAGCTCCAACAGGACTTGTAACAATTAATAGTATAGTAAACTATGATGGAAAATTAAGCGAAGTTAAATCTGTAAAACAAGGTGCAAAATTACAAGATGTTCCAATTAATTCATCAGGTAGAGTTGCAACAATGGAATTACTTGCACTAAATAATACAGGAAATACATGCTCAGATGTTGTATTACTTGGTAGAGTTCCATTCCCAGGAATTAAAGATGTAATTTCAGGTGAAGACATTGGAACAACAACAGATAGTAGAATGATGACATTATTAAAAGAAGATGTACAAAATGCAAATACAGTAGATATTTACTATTCTACAAACCCAGAAGCTGACAGAAATTTAGATAACATTGGAAATAGATGGGAAAGAGAAATAGCAGATATGTCTACAATTAGATCTTTCTTAATAGTAGTAAAAGGATCATTAGATGCAGGTGCATCATTAAGATATACTTATGATTTTGAAATTCCAGAGAACTTACCTTATGAAGCTAAAATCGCAGGAAGCTTTGGTGGATTCTATAACAATAGAAAAGAAGAAGCAGTTGTGTTTGAAAGTACAGTTGCAGATGAAGTAGGATTACAAACAGAAGCTGGACCAAAATTATCAGCAGAATTAAGTGTAGACATTGGAGATAAAGAGAATATAGGAGAATGTAGATTTTTAACATATACAGTAAAAGTAAGTAATATAGGAAGTTTAGATGCTGAAAATGTTACTGTATCGGCTCCAATACCAGAAAATGCAACATTATATGAGCATAGTACAGCTGACTGGGCATTAGGAACTAATAATTATGTATCAGACTTTAATACAAAAGTAAAAGAGTGGAAAATAGAAAAATTAGCAGTAGGAGAATCTGAAGAATATACATATAAGGTAAAAACTAATGAAATTACTGAAGAAATAAATACTATAAAAAATAAAGTAACTGTAAGTGCAGAAAATTTAGGTATTACAGCTGAAAGTAATGAAATTACAAATCCAATGCGTGATTCAAATTTCGATTTAGAAATTAATAGTGAAACTGTACCTATAAATCCAGATTATGGACAAATAGATGTAGGAAAAGGAGTATATTATCACTTTAAAGCAACAAATATAACAGGTCAAGATTTACAAGATGTTAAAGTAATAGTTAAACTTCCAGAAGAAACACAATATAAACAAGTTGAATATTTTGTTGGAAAAAATGAAAAAGAAATTTTAGATCCTAAGAATTTCAATGAAAATACACATGAAGCAACATTCATAATTCCAAAAATTGAAAAAGATAGTGGTATGACACTTCAATTAGAATTATATGGAGCAAAAGGAACAAAGGATCCAGTTTCAACTTCTGTAAGTATAAGTGCATTTGGAAAAGAAGAAAAAATAGAAAATTACACTATGTTTGCAGGACCAGCTATAGAAGTAAAACAAGGAACAAATTCTGAAATAATTTTAGAAGGTGAACATGCAGAATTCGCAATAGAGATTTTAAATAAAGGTACAGGTGGAAGTAGAAATTTAAAAATTAATTCAGATATTACAGGATATATAAGAGATATTACAGCAGAATATACAGGAAGTTCATCAGGAAAACTTGATGTAAAAGATGGAAAAGTTGAAGGAAGTATAAGCGCTATACCTGGTGGAGGAAAAGTAGTTGTTACAATTAGTGCAACAGCTAAGAAACTTCAAGAAGGAGATAGTGAATATAGAATAAGAAATCAAGCAGAATTAACAGGTGAGTTTATGGATCCAATAATGACGGATTTTGCAGAAATTATTGTAAGAGAAAATCCAAATGGAGCTCCAGAGGAACCAGATGAAACAGAACCAGATGATACAATCCCAGATTATCCAGAAATAGAGCCTCCAGTTGAAGAAGAACCAACACCAGATGATCCAATGATAAATCAATATGAACCAACAACACCGGATGCACCAGTAACACCAGATAGTCCGGCAACACCAGATACAAATAATACTCAAAATAATAATAACAATAATACAAATAATTCAGCACAACAAGGAACAACAAATAATGCTCAAACAAACAATACACAACCAACAACAAATAATCAAACAAACAATAATAGTTCAAATAAACAAACTACAGAAAATAAAAAATACAGTATATCTGGAAAAGTTTGGTTAGATGCCAATAAAGATGGTAAGAAAGACAGCAATGAGGAATCTGTATCTACAATAAAAGTTCAATTATTGAAAGATGGTAAGATGACAAAAGCTGTTACATCAAACGGTAATGGAGAATATACATTTACTGGATTAGAAGCTGGAAAATATAATGTAGTATTCTCTTATGATAAAGACAAATATACAACAACAAGTTACAATAATTCAAATATTGCAGAAGATATAAATTCAGATGCTGTAGAAACAACAGCAGGTATGGCATCAACAGCAGAATTAACAATTTCAGATGCAGACTTAAAGAATATAGACTTAGGATTAAAATTAAAAGATACATTTGATTTAGCAATAAGAAAATATGTTACTAAAGCAACAGTTACAACTAATAAGGGAACAAAAGAATATAACTTTGATGATGAAAAATTATCTAAAGTTGAAATTAGATCAAAAGAAATAGAAGGAGCAACAGTTGATTTAGAATATAAAATTGTTATTGAAAATGTTGGATTAGTAGAAGGAAATGCTACAAGAGTAGTAGATATGGTACCAGAAGGAATGACATTTGATGAGAGCAAAAATGCTGGATGGTACTTAGGAAATGATGGATATCTTTATAATGAAACATTAAAAGATAGAAAATTGAATCCACAAGAAAATATAGAACTAAAACTAATTCTTTCTAAAGTGATGACTGGAGATAATGTAGGTGTAGTAAGTAACAAAGTTGTTTTACAAGAATCTTCAAATGCAAGTGGACTAAAAGATAATGTAGATAACAATGTTGCAACACAAGAAATCTTTATCACAATAGGAACAGGTGGAACAACACCAGCTATTATAGGTTCAGCGACAGCTGTAATCATAGTAATGCTAGGATACATGAACAGAAGTAAAGTTAAAGTTCTATTTAACAAAAAGTATAATAACAAGTCGAAAGAAAAAAATAAACTGAAAAAGGTTTATAAGTAAGGAGGTGGTTATATGAGAAGAATAAAAGAACAAGCAAATTTAATAAAAATAACCCTATTAGCAATATTTATAGTAACATTTATAGGAACTTTCTTCGTAAACGTATTAGCCACTGAATTAGAAGAAAATTTACAATTTAATATTGGCGAAAACGGAAATATTAGAGATGAAGTAGGACAAATAATAAGAACATATTATGCATCATCTCAGGGAGGGTCTAGTGTAAATACAAAATTTGTAACGACATGGAATACATTCGTATATGGTACTAGCCCTAGCCCACACTTTAGTGAAACAGGACCATGTTATCCATTAACTGCACTTTCACAATTCCACTCTATATATTGTGTAGAAAATGGACATGCGCTATTTGATTATGGAGATAGAAAATCATACTTAGAATTAGATCATAATGGAAGTATATTTATGGATCCATATATAGATTTTTCTTATGGAGGAACACCATCAGAAAGAGGATATTTACACTTTAGTGATTATGTAGATAGAAATGGCGTTACAGATCCTTCAGGTCATAAAAATAATTGGTATGAAAATGATAGACATGCAGATTCAAATATTAGATATAGAGTAACAGGACCAGCACCATTAACTACAGTTGAAGCTTATGCAGCAACACTTGGTTTAGATATATATGATACTTATCATAATGATTCACAACGTGCAATTTGGGCAGGTCATGGATATCTTACAGATGTTAACTCTGGTATAAACAATGCTAACGAACTTTATAAATCAGCATATTCAACATACGAATTAGAATCAGAAATAGCTAATCATGGTGAAAATCCTAAATTTGAAATAATGATGGAAAATTCAAGTACAGGTTGTGGAACAACATTAATAAATGGTGGAACTACTTTCCAAGTAGGACCATTCAAAATGGGTGACTATGCGTATGCTTATTATGGATCTGTACATAGCTATTCAGGAAAAAATTTAACAAGAGAAAAAGATTTATTAGCTGGTATAGTAGATGGTTATATAATGCTAGATAATGGAACTAAACTAACATTTAAAGACGATATAACAATATCATATAAAAATGGAAATACAGGAGATAGTAACAGAAGAGGAACATATTGGTATGCTCCACCTAACTATAAATTCCCTTGGCCAAAATCAGAATTTTATATTAATATTCCAGTAAGCAAATGTGGAAATGCTACAACTTTAGCATCTTCAAGTATTACATATAGAAAAACAGTAGTAAATAAAGGTCAAAGTCAAAAATATGATGCTCATGGTCAATATGTTAGAACATCATTTAAAAGAGTAAGTTCTCCAGATTTGTATGGAGGATGTAGCATATATGTGTGTCAAAGCTGTAAAAATAATCAAGTATCAAGATATGACAGATCAGATGCACCTAGTAACCATGAATATTGGTGTGGTGGTAGCGGATATTGTTACCATGGATATTCAAGAGGACAACATCCATCATGGCCAGAACATCTTTTCTGTGGAAGAGAAGAACATAGACAACATACATTTTATGAATGTTATGTGTACACATGTAGAAATACATCAGAAAATCACGTGTGTCGAGATTATGCAGGAAGTCCTTGTTATAGTTTAAGATGTCCTTATGGTGGAACACATTCTCATAGTTCTTCTTGTTATAATTGTAGAACAAGTACTCATTACTGTTCTCATGGACATGAATATGGTAAACATGGTTCATATTGCTTAAGTGGACAAGGAAACTTTAGATGTACTTATTCAAAAGATGGATATTATGGATGTAATGGAAAAACTCTTTGCTACTTACATAAGCATTTATCTTGCCATTCTTGTGTATGGGAGCCTTATGGAATAAAACAAATATTAACACCACAACATTTAATTGGTATAATAGAAGCTGTTGTTGAAGTTCACGAAACTGAGATGAAGAATACTTACAATGTAAGGTTAACAACGGATTTACAAATAAATAAATTTATAACAAGGGTAGACCATGTTGGTACATCAATGGCAGTATTCCCTAAAGCATCAGGAGAAACAGCTACAAGTAGATCTAGAGAATCTAAAAATGTACAAGGATTAACTGGGGACCCAAGGCAGCCAGACGGAAAACACAAGACAGCGGCTCAAAAGAAAGCAGACCCTGTAAAAGTTGAAAAAGGCGATAAAATAACATACTACATCGATGTATACAATAATCAAGATCAAAAAGTAAAATGTAAGATTCAAGATATATTACCTCAAGGAACAGATAGTCCAACATATAGTCCAAGTTTAGGAAATTGGATAACAATTGAAGGAAATCAAGGTAAAACATTTGTTGTTACTGTAAGAGTAACAGCAGATGGAGATAAACAAGGTAATACAATCTATGAAAACTGTGCAAAACTTATAACAAAAAATGATGGTAATGTAGATTATAATAGAACTGTTTATGATAGTGCAACATCTTATGATCCAAATAACTACAGAAATAATGGACGTGTAGTAAATGTTGCAGAATATAAAGGCGGTATTATAGAAGACTACGATTACCACAAAATAAAACAATATCATGTTGGTATTGAAAAATACATTTATCAAGTACAACATAGTGCTGTAGTAAAAGGACTAGATTCAAATAGCTCACAAGCAAAAGTATTCGGTCCATCAACATCAAGATCAAAAACTTATGCAAGTATTGCAGACTTTAACAATAATGAAAAATACAAGAAAGACAATCCAGTATACGTAGAGAATGGTGATATAGTAACATTTAGAATTGTAGTTTATAACACAATGCCAGATTCAAGCGTATACGGTGTAAAAGATAGAAAGAATCAACCATATTGGGAGCCAGATTGGGTATATGTAGATATTGAAGATAAACTACCAGAAAAATACAGAGATTTAAGCGTAAGAGTAGTAAGTGGTGGTTCAACAGCTATATCTACTTCAGGAGCAGCAAAGAGTAGCGACAGTGGTGGAACATTGAAGATTTCTGGATTCCAAATTAGAAGTGGAACAAAAGCAGTACTAGAAGTAAAAGTAACAGTTCCTGAATTCGAATTTGATTCAACAGATATTATAAGAGAAAACAATGCAAAAATTACAGCAATAAAGAATATCAACAGAGGAGCAAGTGCAACAGGAGTTGCTGACAAATACTGTAATGTAACAAAGATGAATACATGTGAAGCTTTATCATCAAGTGATTGGTATAAATTAAAGAGCTACAGTGTAAGTGTAGATAAATACATTACAAAAACAGCACATCAAAGTAACTTAAGCGCTAACCTAGTTCTTCCAACAGTATTAAGTAATGAATCAGATGAAAGATCTAGAAGAACATTAGGAAATGGTGCTGAATCTACAAAGAGCAACAACCCAGTATATGTAGAATATGGTGATAGAGTATTCTATAAGATTGTTGTATATAATACAGCAACTGAAATTGGAGTACCTAGAACATCACTTCCTTATGATAGTCCAGATAAAGTATATGTAAGCTTAAAAGATACATTACCTGCAAAATGCTCTAATATAGAAATAAAAGTACTTCCAACAGGACAAGCAGGAGATAATTCTCATACAGATAATATTTCAAGTTTAAAGAACGGTGGAACTTTAGAAATCGAAAACTTAATGGTACCAGCAAATGGCAAGAGAGAAATCATAGTATCATTAACAGTAGAAGAACACGAAAAAGGAACTAAAGTACCAAATACTGTTACACTTGGAAAAGAAATTAGAAACATAAATAGAGGACCAAATAAAACAGGATTAGAAGACAAGATTTGTAGAACATATCCAAATGTAAATGGAACAGAAGAATCAAAAGATTGGTATATCTTAAATAACTACAACACATTTACAGATAAATACATTTATGAATATGGTCAAGAAATGCAAAGAAGAAATAACAATCAAGGATTCTCAAATGGAGGATTAACTCCAGAACCATTAGATCCATCTAGAAAAGGAAGCGCTGAAGCAACAGGAACATATAACAGCAATGGTATACCAGAGCAAATATTTGGATCTCCAAATCAAGATGCTGAAAGACAAGCTCATCCAGTATCTGTAGAAAAGAATGAAACATTAGCATATAGAATTGAAATAGTAAATAAATCTCAAAGTGGTACAAAAGGAATTCCTAGTGGTGCTAAACCTGCAACTCAAGTTAGAGCTACAGAAATTATAGACTACATGGAAGAAGGTATAACACTAGAAAGCATAGTAGGATATAAATACGATAGTAGTGGAAAACAAACAAATATCTATAGAGCAACATTTGCTATCGCAGGAAAAGAAACAATTAATGGTAGAATAATGAACAAATACAATCTTACTCTAAACGCAGAAGATTCTATCTTAAAACCAGGAGAGAGTATAATTTACGAAATCACAGCAAGAGTTACAAAGAGTAACATGTACTTATATGATCTAGAAAACAGAGCTAAGATCACAGAGTTAACAAATATCAATACTAAGAACTTAGATGAAACAGTTACAAGAATAGTAAAACAAAAGAACGGTTCTTACACAGAAGATATTTCTAACCAAAATGAAGGTTCTGCAGATTATATAAGAATGAAAGACTTAGTAATTGCTGGTAAAGTTTGGGTAGACTTCAACAGAGATGGTTTAATGAACGATAACCCAAGAGCAGTAACTTATGGTAAAGATGAAAATACTCTTTACGGTGTAAATAACAATGCAATGAAATCTAACATCCCAGTTAAACTATATAATGCAAAAACAGATGAACTTGTAAGAGAAACAAAAACAGATGCAAACGGATTCTATACATTTGGTAAAACATCTAGTCTAGGATGGCGTACACAAGATTATAACTACTATAACTACAACGGTGGAGAATACCAACGTGTGGACAAAGCTACAAACAAAGACTCAAATGGTAACTACCAAGCAAATAGCGAATTGCTACAATACTATATAGAATTCGAATATGATGGAGTTGTATTTAGAAGTACAGCAAATTATGCAGGAAGAGATAATATCAATAATGATGGTTCATATAATGACCCTTATGAGATAGATTCTAACGCACATGAATTCACATTAGGTGAAAAAGGAAGAGAAACATTTAATAAGAAATACTCATTTATTTCTTACAATAAAGCTACAGGAACAGACAGTGCAGACTTAAGCTTCTTCAAGACAGATCACTACTCACAATTAAAAGAAGACCCTGCAAGAAAGATGTTCGCAAGAGCATTTATAAGAAGAAATAATACAGAGGATTATAAGAACTCAACAGACTTCCTATGGTTATTCCCTTATGATGCTGGAAACTATAGCAAACCAGAAACAGAGCACTTAAAATATATCAACTTAGGATTAGAACTAAGAGAAGACGTAGACTTAACATTACTAAAAGACGTATATGAAGTTAAAACAACAGTAAACGGTGAAGAAATGAGGTATACATATAACCAAAGTGGAGCTATAAACAACTTAGTAAATGGCGAAATTGGCGACAATGGTGGAGAATATTTCGCAGACTTCACAGCTAAGAAACCTTATGGTTTAGAGTTATATGAATCTGACTACAAATATAGATTTGATCAATACTTAGCAGATGCAGTAAGAGCATACAAGACAAAAGACAGTGAGTTAAATATTGAAGTAACATTCAAGATTAGTGTAACTAACAAGAACGTTCAAGACGATTCACTTGTTCCAGATTCAACAAATACACCATTAGATGTAAAAATCAATGAAGTATTAGATTTATATGATGAGAACTTTAAGAAAGTAGGTTCACCAGACGTAACAGTTAAAGGAAAAGACGAAAACGGATTATTAACAAGAGATATTGTTATGAAAGCTGGAGAAGCTTGGTACATGAACGGAGATACAAAAGTAGACTTAGCAGTAAATGCAACATCTCACTATCCAAGTAAAGACAATAACTTCTCAGCAGATGGATACAATACATCATACATCTACTTAGGTGATGATGGAATGTTAATCCATGAAGGTGAATCACAAGATATATTCGTAAAATACATTATAGATAAAGATGCATTAAAGATTGATGTTGATGAGAAATATGATGAAACAACAACAAAGACAGTACAAACAAGTTCAGAAACTTATGAAGACATCACAATGAAAATTGATGAAGTATTCACAAGAACAACATCTATACTTGAAAGATCTTTAAAAATAGCAGAAAGAACAAATAAAGTAAATTCTCTAGGTACAGAAAACATAGCACAATTAAATGCTTACTCAGTATGGTATACAGATGGAAAACCTGCATCAATAGTAGATATGGACTCAAATGTTGGTAACTTAGGTGTTGTGGATGACAGCGGAAGAGTTGGCTCAGCAGATGACCCAACATACTATGAAGATACAACATATAAGACAGGTATCGAAATTTATGCAAACGGAACTGAAAATACTATAGAAGATGTAAAAACAAGACATCCAGAATTTACAATCACACCACCTATAAGAAGAACATTATCTGGTATGGTTTGGGATGATTCAAGATCAGATATAGCAGGAACAGCAAGCGAAACTCAATTCACAGGTAATGGTAGATATAACACATCAGATAGTAAACAAGCACAAGCAAAAATGAACGACAACGTAACATTAAACTACAACAATACTAATACAAGAAATGATGAAGAAGGCGACTTGAAAGTTAGAAATGCTAAAGCAGAACTTATTGAGATTGTAGAAACAGCAGATGGACATTACTATGAAGAAGTATTATCAAATGTAACTTGGGATCAAATACAACATGCTAGAACAAACGCAGATGGTATGTACTACTTAAAAGGATTTATTCCTGGTAGATACGTAGTTAAGTTCACTTATGGTGATACAATAAATAGAAATGCATTTGATGCAACAGACCAAGCTCAAAGAGATATGCTAGTATTCAACGGTCAAGACTATAAATCAACAAAATACTTGAATTTCGAAAGTGATGCAAGCGCAGCTAATGTTGAACATTCACCAGAAGATGTTGATAGAGTAATGGATGCTTTAGAGATGCCAGGATTATCAGACGCAAGAGATGATGAAGTTAGAAGACTTCAAGCAAATGCATACTCTGAAAGAATGGTTAACCAAAAAGCAGAAGTTCTAAAAGGTTTAGCAAATGGTACAGAATTAACAAATACATCTTTAGGAGAAATAAACATTAACTACTATACAGGAGGCGGTGGAAATACACCAGCACAATTACAAGAATTAACAGATAATACATACATGACAGCTGAGACACCAGAATTCTTAGTAAAAACTGAAAAAGTTCCAACAGCTCCAGTTACTTATGGTAACCTAAAAGAACTTGCATTAAGTCAAATTCAAGCTAGAAACTTCTCTATTGAGAATATTGATATGGGTATTGAGTACAGACCAGAAACAGCTATCAGTTTAACAAAAGAAGTAACAAATATCCAATTAGTAACATCAGACAATCAATTAGTAGTAGACCTAAAACTATACACAGAAGAAGTAAATGGACAAATAGTTCACCGTATCGATATGGAAAACTCAATTGGTGCTAAGAAAGTACAATTTATAACAAACAGATATGACCAAAACCCATTACTAAACGGAATTATCGTAAACGATGAAAATGTACAAGGATTCATCTATGTAGCAGTTGATGATGAGATACTACAAGGTTGTAGAGTAATAGTACAATATAAATTTACAGCACAAAATAACAGTGAGGTTGATAGAGTATCAGCAGCACTAAACGGAATAAGATTCCCTAATAATCCAGAAACTCAAGCTTTACTTGCAGCATGCAACAACGAAGAGTTAGTAGCTGAAGCAAGAACAACATTATATACAGCAAACAGATTAGCGGGAGATATAGTATATGACAGATTCTTTAAAACAGAACAAAATAGAACATATAATGTTCCAGATAGATATAGAACAATACCAAAAGTAATGACAAATACTGGAACAGACGGATACTATGGACAATTCGTAGGATATACATACTATACAGGTGTAGTTAACAACTTAGACGTAATAGCAGAAATGAAATATGATAGAATTATAGACTACGTAGATACAGACTTAGAATTCGGACAATTAACACAAACAGATACATCATTACTAGGCGAAGTTGGATCTCAAGGAGCAAGCTCAGCATTACTAAACGGAGATATTAGAGATCAAGACTATATTGGAAGCCAATACTGGTCTAACAACTCAAGTCAAAGAGCAGAAACATTAAAAGAATACTTATTCAAACTAAATAAACCTTGGGCAACAAACCCAATAGCAGGAGTATTAGTTGAAGATGTTCTTACAGATTTAGAGGGTGTAAAATATAAATCACTAGTTATGACAGTACCAGATCAATATGCAGAAGATGGCGAAGGAAATAACTCAATATTTACTAAGTTCCTAGTACCAAGTAGTGTAAATGAAGAAAACTCAAAAGCATCAGCTTACTTGCCAGTATCTAAGCTATTAGCATCAAACGAAGACACAAATAACATGGCTTATGAGAACATTGCAGAGGTAATTCAATTCACAGTACTAAATGGTAGAAGAACAAACTTCGATACAACTATAGGTAACGCAGATATCCACGAAGTTAATGATCAAATTACAAAACACAATGAAACATCAGCAGATAAATGGAACTTCAGACAATACGGAACTATAGAATTCGTAACATCTGGACTAGAAACTGATACAGCAGCTACAGAAACAATTACATTAGCACCTCCTACAGGTCTAATGAGAAGCAGAGTAGTTATAGCAGACGCAGTAGATACTACAAAGAATGTTGTAATAATTAGTGTAATAGCCATAGCCCTAGCGTTCTCAGTACTTTTTGTAATAAAAGTAACAATAACAAAAATAAAGAAAAGACGTTATAAATAAAATACTATAGAAAGGTGGAAACTGTAAGGTTTCCATCTTTTTTATGTATTTTTGTGCTTATTGTGAAATCTGTGTAAAAGTTTGAAAAAAAGCCAAAAAAAGCCCCGAAAGGGTTGAAAAAATGGGGATAAGAGTGTATAATAGAAAGTGTATGATATTTTTAGAAGGGAAGGTATTAATGATATTATTTGTAATGAAAATTTTATATTGATACTTTTGAAAGTTTTGAAAATCGTGTTCCGTAAAAGAATTGAGGTTGAAATTCTTGAAACATGCTATTTACAGAGCTTTTTTCTATTGACTACTTCTAAAAATGTAGTAAAATTATACTTATAATAATATAATAAGTTGATACTATATTAAAAACTATTATTAAATGTAGGAGGAATTTAAGATTATGCGTAAAAACAAAATTCTAGAAAAATTGTTGGCAATAATCCTAATATTTACACTAACTTCTGCAAATTTTATGTTTGTTACAGAAAGTTTAGCAACAAGTTTAGTAGAATCACTATTTGGGCAAGATGAAAACACAGGTCATAAAAATGTTGAATTCGAAGCCTATTTTGGAGCCGAAGATGAGAAAGAAACTTCGGTTATTAGTGATGTAAATAATCAGGAATTAGCTATTAACATGCACTTAGGAGTAAAAGAGACAGGTTACTTAAAAGATGCAAAAATAGCAATTGCAAAAGTAGAAGATGGAGATGAATTAAACTTCAAGTTAAAAGAAACTGAAGAATTAAGTTTACCAGGAGTAGAAAGTGTTGATGAAAATGTTATCACACTTTATCAAATTGGTTCAGATAAAGAAGTTGATATCAGTCTACCAATCGAATATAAAAATGAAATATATGTAAATGAGAATAAATTCTCTGGAGATTTCGTAGTAAATTTCACAGGTGTATATGTTGATGACGATGGAGATGAAAATGAAGTTTCAAAAGATTATACTTTAAATGTTTCTTGGAAAGATGAAAGAGATGTTAGAGTTGAATCTTCAGTATCAAAATACATAGATTACGAAAAAGGAGTTATCTTACAAACAGCATTAAAGGTAGATAACTACACAGAAGAAAATTCTTTACCAGTTAAAGAATCTCAAATAGTAATCGATGTTCCATCATATTTAGATGTTAAACCATCAAATATCACAGTTTCAGCAAACAGCACAATGGGTACAAATGGTCAAACACCAGAAACTATAGAGTTTAACGAAAACAATTGGTATTACGATAGCGAAGAAGGAAAATTAGTAATAACAGTTGAAAACGAAAAACAAAATGTTGTTGTTGATGAGTTTGAAAATGAATACCTAAAAGAAGCTGATAAAGAAACAGTTGAAGAAGATAGATATTTTAATGGTTCAGCTTATGATGAATACTTAATTACATATACTTACGAAGATGTTGAAGCACAATCTGAAGAAGTAATAGTAAATTCAAATATCGAAGCAAAAATGACTACTTTTAGTGGTGATCTAAATGATGATTCTATTAATGTAGTAACAAATAATAATAATTATGAATATTCACTACAAGACAGAACAGGTGATATAGTATCTTTAAATATAGAAACAGAAACTGGAGAAGTTTCTAAAGCATATATGTATGCAAATTATGGTGCAAGTGGAAGATATGAAACAGAATTCAAATCAAACACATTAGTAAACATTTCATACAAAGATATAATTAATGGATTAAATGTAGAAGATATTGAAAATATTTATATAGATAAAGAAGGAAATGTAATTTCAAACAATGATTTATACTATAAACAAATTTCAATTGCTAAAACAAACTTTGATAGTATACTTGGAGAAGAAGGTACAATTAAAGTTTTATCAAACGGAGAAGAAGTATTTACTATAAATAATGAATCAGAAGTTAATGAAGGTGGATTTATAGTAGTTAACTTTGAAGAACAATATCCAAGATTAAGTTTTGAAATATCTAAACCAATTAGTGAAGGAAACTTAATTATAAACAATGTAAAAGCTATGACAAATGCTACTGTAGATAAAGCTACTTTAGCAAATGTTGAAAGTATAAATACAAAAGTTGCAATAAGAGCAGATTATAATTATGTAGAAAATAGAGTTGAAGTTGGAACTTCAGAATCTAATGTTAAATTAAATGATACAACATCAAAAGTAAATTTAGTATTAGATAGAGATAGCTTATCAACATTAGCAGAAAATACAGATGTTGAAATGAGAGTTGAATTAAACAACGCAGTTGATACATCAGACGTGTTTGGACATTCAGTTTTTGAAATTACTTTACCAGAAGCAATCGAAAATATAGAAATTACAAATGCTAGTATTTTATATGGAGAAGGATTAGAAATTACATCAACAGAGCTAGTTGATAGAACAATTAGAGTTACAGTTGATGGTGTTCAAGAAGGAATTAACTCAGGTATCTTAACAAATGGTACAAATATAGTAATTAATGCAAATCTAAAAACAGATGTATTTACACCTGCAAAATTAGATAAAATTGCATTAAACTATATGAACAATGAAGCAACAAGTTATGCAGATGAAGGAACAGAAGAGTGTGAATTTTCATATTCAGCACCTACAGGTTTAGTTGCAGTAAATAGTACATTTAACTACAATAACTTAGGTACAGCTCTTACATCAGTAAGACAAGGTCTTAAAGAAGATATTATAGACATCTATTCAGAAGCAAAAGTTGCTACAATGGAAGTTATAGTAATGAACAATAATGGTAACCCAGTTACAAACCTAGCTGTATTAGGTAGAATTCCTTTTGAGGGAGTTAAAGATATTGCAACAGGAGATGAACTAGGTACAACATTAGATACAAAATTAGTAGGAAATGTTATTTCTGATGAACGTAATGGTGTTGAATTTAATGTATATTATTCAGAAAATCCAGAAGCAACTAAAGATTTAGAAAACGAAGAAAATGGATGGATTTTAGAACCAGAAAGTTTAGAAAATATAAAATCTTACTTAATAGTTCCAGAGAATGAAAATTATGAAATGAACGACACAGACATTTTAAGATTTACATATGAATATGAAATTCCAGCAAACTTAACACATAACGAAGAAATTTATGGAACATTCTTAGCATATTATACAAACAATGGTGAAGTTGCTACAACAGATGAAGAAGCAGTACCAGATAAAGTTGGTTTAACAACAGGTGCTGGACCAGAACTTTCAATAGAAACTTCAGTAAGTAGAGACAAAATAAAAGAATTTGAAGAAGTTCAAATAAATGTAGTTGCTACAAATACAGGAAGCACAAGAGCAAGTGAAGTTAATGTAGAACTACCAATACCAGAAGGAGCTGAATATGTTTCTTATGAATGTGATTACGAAAATGCAATCGTAAATTATGAAGAAAACATTGTAAAAGTTTTAGTTCCAGAATTAGAAAGAGAAGAAAAAGTAGAAGTTGTAGTTACATTAAAAGCTCAAGAAGCTCCAAGAACTGGAACATTAGACTTCTCTGCAAAAGCAACAGCTAAAGATTTAGGAGCAGTTATTGAATCTGAGAAGGCCGAAGTAGAAATTGCTCAAGCTGAATTTGAAATTACAGAAACAGATAGATCAGATATAGATGATGAAAAAATCTATGCACCAGGAGATACAGAAATATTTACTATATTTGCAAGAAACTTAAAAGATGAAGCAGTAAAAAATGTAGTAGTAGAAAAAGTATTACCAGAAGAATTTACATTTGAAAAAGCTTATATAATAGGATATGAAGAAGATGGAATTACATCTTATGAAGAAATCCAAGGAACTTATGATGAATCATCAAGAACAGTAAGTTTAAGAATAGATGAACTAGAAGGAAATCGTTCTAGACAAATGTTTATTGAAGTTAAAATAAATAACTTATCAGATGATTCAACAAAAAGAGTTGTAAGTACAACATCAACAGTTAGAGCAGATGGTACAGATACTTACGAATCAAATGAGTTATTAACAACAATAGCTGTTCCAGTATTAACTGTAAATCAAACAGCAGACATTACAGATACATACATTAAAGAAGGAGATAGAATTACATATACATTTACAGTAGTAAATAATGGAGAAAACACAGCTAAAGATGTAGAATTAAAAGACGTATTACCAGATGGATTAAGAGTACAAAGAGTTTCTTATGTTGCAAATGGTGTACCAGTTGATAAAAAAGTGTCATCAAGCACAGAAGCAGTTGTTAGAACAGATATCTCACCAAATAGTGAATTAGTAGTTAATGTTCAAACAGTAGCTGCAAGCTTAAAAGGTGCTGAAGAAAAATCAATAACAAACTACGCAACATTATCAGCAACAGAAATTGAAGAAACACAAACAAATTCAATTACACATATAGTTGAAGCAAATGAAGAATACAGAAATGTATTACCATCAGGTCAAACAAATAGTACTGTAAATACAGCAAATCAAGCTACACAATCAAACATTGATAAAACATACAGAGTTAGCGGTATAGCTTGGCTTGATAAAAATGAAAATGGTACTAGAGAAGATGGAGAAGACTTATTATCTGGAATATCAGCAAAATTAGTTAATAGTGAAACTGGTGTTATCCAAAAATCTGTTACAACAGACGCAAGTGGTGCATATAGTTTTACAGGTATTCAAAATGGAAACTATTTAATAGTATTCGATTACGATACAGTTAAATATACAGTTACAGCATACAATAAAGATGGTGTAGCAGCAAATGTTAACTCAGATGTTGTTACAACACAAATTGAACAAGATGGTAGAATAAGAAATGCTGCTATCACAGATGTTATTACAATATCAAATGGTAGTATCTCAAATATAGATATAGGTTTAGTTTTAGCAGATACATTTGATTTACAATTAGAAAAATCAGTAACAAAAATAATAACACAAACATCACAAAAAACAGAATCTCATGATTATGAAAATGCAAAACTTGCAAAAACAGAAATTGCTTCTAAATATGTAAGTGGAGCAACTGTACATATCGTATATGAAATGAAAGTTTCAAATGTTGGAGATGTAGCAGGTTTCGCTAAGAAAATTGTAGATTACATGCCAGAAGGTATGGTATTCAACTCTGCATTAGAAGATAACAAAGGTTGGTACACAGGTACTGATGGAAACCTTTACTATACAGGTTTAGCTGATACAGAATTAAAATCAGGTGAATCAAGAACAATCAAATTAGTATTAACAAAACAAATGACAGTAGACAACACAGGTATTATAAACAACACAGCAGAAATTTTTGAAGATTACAATATTTACGGTATTTCAGATTGTAACTCAACTCCAGGAAACCAAGTACAACGTGAAAACGATTTAGGATCTGCAGATGCTACTATATTAATAAAGACTGGAGAAGTATTTATACATGTTTCAGTAATAATTACAAGTATATTATTAGGAAGCATTGTAGTGTTTATAGCATATAGCAAAATTGTGCTAGTAAAAAGAAAAGGAGGTGTTTAATATGAAAGATAATTTAAAAAATAAAATTTTAAAACTATTTGTAGTTATACTAATGATATTAAGCACTTTACTTGCTTGCAGTGTACTAGCAGAAGAATTAGAAGAGAATATACAAGAAAATGAAGAAAAGTTCGGAGAAATGATTATAAAATCTGAACATACACGTAATTATGAAAATGGTTCTTACATACCTTTAGAGCATTTAAATGATTACTACGACGTATTCTGTCGTCAACATGGTACAGCATTACCAAATATGGCTCAAGCAACATTTGTTGCAAATGGAGTAACTTATGACTTCCCATATTTAACAAATAACGACATTGGTATGAGAATAGGAACAATCACAACAAGTGGAAGAAGTCCTTATGAAAGAACATATACTCATAAAACAATAGGTAGATACAAAATAGAATCTACAAACAGAGCAACACCAGAAGAAGCATATATTTTATCAGAAATGATAAAAGTTGATGGATTAGGTGAATACAACTATGCCCAAATCGCATGGTGGAATACAGAAGTAGGTAGTACAGGTAATCCATATACACCAAATGCTTTCTCTGATGAAGCAAAAGCTTTTGAAGAATATATCAAAAAAGCTAGCGGTATTGAAAAATCTGGACCTTTAACAGAAGCTGATTGCAAATACAAAACAGCTGAGTTTACAGATATAAATACTGGAGAAAAATATGTAATTGATAATGCATTTGATTTCGAATATAAACCAGAATGGAAAACAGATGAAGAATACGCAAAAGTTACAACAATGTATGATCAAACAACAGAGACATTTACAATAGGTCCTTTTGCAATACATTATGAAGGTGGAACAGAACAATTTGGTTCTAGAGAAGAAGTTCAATTCGCTGGAATCGAAGATATGGAACTTTATACAGATGCATCTGATGAACCATTAGTATTTGGAGAAGATTGGGAAATCGTATATCCAGAAACAGTTAGAAGTGAAGATGCAGAAAGCAAATTCCCAAAATCAGATGAAGAATTTTACATTAAATTAAATTACATAGAAAATGCTACACAAATAACAAATATTAAAACAAAATTCAAATACATGAATGCTGCAGGTATGTATCAAAAATTAAAAGGAACATATTTTATAGCTACATGGAAACAAAACTATAGAGATTATTATAATTTCGAAGGTGATTATGAATCATCTACATACTGGCTAGAATTAGTAAGTTTAGATGAATATGAATCACAAAAATTAGCATTAGGTTTAAATGGTTCTAGATGGTATGAATATACAGAAATTGATAGAGCTATAGGAATTAAATCTAAGAGCTTAAAAATAGAAAAACAAGTTGTTGATAACGAAGGAAATGAAATTGATGTAGATGCATTCTTCGATTTCAAAGTAACAGTTAATGGTGGAGAAAATGCTGGAACTGACAAAATTAGAGTAAAAGCTAATAAATCAGTTACAACTCAAACATATTACTGGATGGATGGAGAAGAAGCTCCAACTTATGAAGTAGAAGAAATTCCTACAGAAGGATATGAATTAGTAAGTATAGAAAACAATTCAGGAAGTTTAGATAACCCAGATTCTATAGTTATTAAAGCAGTAAATAAAATAACTGAAGAACATACTGGAAAACTTCAAATTGTTAAGAAAATTCAAAATACATCATTAAGTGATGAAAAATTAAGTTTAGTTGGTCAACCATTTAAATTTAAAGTAATTGTAAGTGGTACATTTAAATATGACGGACAATTATATGAGGATTCTTCAATTGAATTAGAACCAGAAGTAATAGCAGTAAGAGAAGATGAAGAAGGAACACCTTGGGTATCTAATGACTTTACATGGATTGGAGAAGAAGCTCCAACATTTGAAGTAGAAGAAATTGAACATCCAAAACATGCAAGAATAGTATCAGTTACACCACCTAGTGGTGTATTAGTAGATGATGAAACTGTAGAAGTTGTTGCTTTAAACAAAGCTAAAGAAACAGGTGCTTCTATAAGAATAATCAAAAAATTAGAAAATTCTGAAAAATTAACAGACGAAGAAATCAAAAACTTAAAATTCTACTTTACACTTCATGTTGAAGGATATGACGATGTTGAAGTTATAACAACACCAAGTAGAATTGAAGAAAATGGAAACTATATTTGGGCTTGGGAATATACTTCAAGCAAATATGTATGGCTAGAAGGAAATGAACCTGAGTACTCAATAGAAGAACATGATAACCCAGATGGAACAGAATTCAAAGAAGCAAGCTCAGAGGATGCACAAAATGTTTCAGTAAGTGGTTCAAAAATAACAGGTACTTTAGTAGCAGACAGTGAAAAAGAATTTGTAGTTACAAATAACTTTGTAAACACAACTACTACATTAAAAGAACCTAAAAAAGGAAAAATCGAATTAACAAAAATTGTTGATTCAGACACATTAATAAACAGAGATTTCATATTTGCTGTTACTGTAACAGGTAACTTCAGATTTGAAGGAGAAGCTGAAGAATTAGCTGAAAAAACAAGAACAATACAATTTAAAAATGATGGATATATAGAACTTACAGACGGAAAATATGATGACAATACAAATGTAACTATCCATGTAGATGCAAACAAAACTGCAACTTGGTCATCAGATAGTATCGGTCTTGGTCAAATTGAATGGTATGGAACAGATGCTCCTACATACAAAGTTGAAGAAAGATTAACAGGTACTTATGGTGATGGAGTAAAAGCTGCAAGTATAACACCATCAGAAGGAACATTAACTAATGGAGAAAGTGGAGTTGTAAAAGTTACAGCAAACAACTATGGTATAGAAAAAGAATATGAAAACGGAACACTTCACATTATTAAAACATTAGAAAATGCTGAAAAATATGACGCAAATTATATTAACTCATTAGTATTTAAATTCAAAGTTACAGTTGGAACAGAAGCTCCATTTGATGTAGAACTTAAAGCTAATAGAGTAGATGATAAATTTGTTTGGGAATATGTATCAGATAAATATTTCTGGGAGAAAGGAAAAGAAGCTCCAACTTATACTATAGAAGAAATTGACTTACCAAAAGGTACAGAATTCGTTTCTGCTAAAGGACCAGATGGATCTTCAAGTTCAGGAACATCAATTTCTGGAAAACTTACTCCAAGTAAAAACAATGATGTATTAATCTCAACAGATAACTCATTTGTAAACAAATTAATAGATGAAAATGAAGGAAAAATCGTTATTAAGAAAAATGTTACACATGAAGTATTAAACGGTAAAGAATTCAAATTCAAATTAACATTAAAAGGTACATTCACTTATGGTGGAGAAGAAATCATAAATGGTGAAAAAGTAGTTGAAAACATTATAGTAAAAGCAGGAGATTCTTGGTCATCAGATACTATTAAATGGGCTGGAGAAAATGCTCCAACATATACTGTTGATGAAGAAGGAACTGTAACTTATGAACAAACTGAAGAAAATTCAGAAGTAATAGCTAAAAATGTTTCAATGGTTAACTCTGCCGGAACTGTTGCTAAAGATAAAGAAACAGTTGTAACAGCATTAAACACTGCTATAGAAGAAAGTGGACGTATTAAAATTCACAAAGTAATTAAAGATCAACCTGCAAACGATACAGATAAATTTACTTTCAAAATTACAGTAGGAGATAACAAACCTTACTATGTTGCAATAAAAGCTGATGAAACTTATGTATCTCAAAGCTATACATGGTATAAAGGTGAAGAAGCTCCAACATATAAAGTTGAAGAGGTTAACTTACCTACTGGAACAAAACAAGTAGATATATCAAATGCAGAAGGAACTTTAAAAGATGGTGAAGAAATCACAATTGAAGCAACAAACCAATATGAAGAACATAGAGGTAGATTCAAATTAAGAAAAGCAATAATTGAAGATAAAACAGTAGATAAAGATGAAGCTACATTTAACTTCAATATGACAGTAACAGGATTATTCACAGTTGGCGGACAAGAAACAACAACATCTGAAATCTGGACTGAAAGCACAAGTATTACAGGAGAAGGATCTTACGAATCACCAGAATTTATTTGGTACGGAGAAAAAGCTCCAGTAGTATTTGTTGAAGAGTTAGGAATGGGAGAAGATGGTGCTGGATGGAAATTAGAAGGTATTTCTAATAACAATGCAGCAATATCTGAAGGAGAAGTTATTGAACTTGTTGCAACTAACAGATATGAACCACTAGTTATAATTGATTTAACAATGCAACTTGGTGGTACAGTATGGAACGATGTTCCACAAACAGACGATAAAAACATGGAAGGCTCAACAGCTAATGGAAAATTAGATAATGGAGAAGCCGGAATTGATGGTATCGAAGTTTATGTTTATGATAACGAAGGAAACTTAGCTACAATTTATGAAGACTCAAGCAAAAACGAGCTTAAACAACCAATTATCACAGCTAATGGTGGTAAATGGTCAGCTCCAAAAGTTAAAGTTTTAAGAAATGGAAGCTATGATGTTAAATTCGTTTACGATGGTCAAACTTATGAACCAACAACACCACTAGTTTCAGGAAGTGCTGAAAGCTATAAATCTGCAAGCAACGCTGGTAGAACAGCATGGTTTAATGATTCAATGGCTGACGATGTTAACAGAGATGAAGTAAACGCAAGACTTACAGAAATCAAAGGTAACACAGCAATGAATGGTAGTGGAGAAACAGTTGGTACAGCAGTACCAGGTGTAGAAGGAAGTTCAAATATCTTCTATGAAAGATCATCATCAGAAGGTCAAAAGAGAACTTCATCAAAAGTTATTACATTAAATAGTAATGGTACAGTTAAAGACTTATACAAAGCAGAAGCTAGAACTTCACAAGTTGGATTAACATATCCATTTGATGACAGAATTCACTTAGAGAGTTTTGATATTCAAAAAAGTGAATTAGGTCCAGCATACAGATATGTTTACTCAGCAACATATCCATATACATTACATATTAACTTAGGATTAGTTAATAGAGAAATCGTAGATGTGGATGCTATAAAAGATTTAGTTGATGCAAAAGTTGTAGTAAATAAGAAATTATTAACTTACAAATTCAATAAATTAGCAGATGTAGGAAAAGATGTTTTAAGTAGATCTTCATACTTAGATGGAACAGATGGAAATAGCAATATTAAATACCAAGTTGGATTATACAAAACAGATTACTTCTACAGAGCTGAAATTTATAAAACAAGTAAAGTTTATGATGCTATGGATTCATTCTATAGAAGCATAACTGGAGAATCAATAGATACAACAAACTTAGAAGTATATCTAAGATATAGAATTAGTGTTTATAACGAATCTCCAAGCTATATGGTAGAAATAAATGAATTAAACGATTACTTCGATAGTTCATTTGGAAAACCAATAGTCCAAGAAGTTAAGAAATATGTTCAATCAGTAGATGGTAAAGGCGAAGGAACATTAGAAACAGTAGCCAAAGCTTCATATATTGAAGGAACAGGAGCTAACGTATCATGGAATGTAACAGAAGAAGGAATCGAAGGTTCTGATGGAGTTACATACAATAAAATGAGTACAGATAGCTTAAAAGGAATTAAACTTGGAAGTGGAGAAAAAGCTGAAATTTATGTGTACTTTAAAGTACAACCAACATCAGTTTCTGGAATTAACAACATAATTGAACTTGGAAACAAATCAAATCTTGTTGAAATTTCAAATTACTCAAGCTTCTATAGTGATGGTAGAATAGCTGGTAGAATAGATGTAGATTCTGCACCAGACAACATCAATATTAGAGAATACAACGAAAAAGCTTACTATGAAGATGATACAGATTCTGCACCAGTATTAGACATTGAGTTAGATACTGAAAGTGGAATTAGAAGTCTAAAAGGTTTAGCTTGGGAAGATAAAGTAGAAGAATCAGACGAAAATAGAGTTGTTGGAAATGGTCTATATGATGATGGAAAAGAAGCTCTAATCGGTGGTTTAACTACAGAATTAATTGAAAAAGTACCAGTTAAAACTGAAGAAGGAAACCAAGAATATGAATTCTTATGGCCAACAAACTTACCTCTAAGTGCTTTAGGTGGTAGAACAGTTGAAAGCTTAACTGGATTTGACAGTACAACTGAAACTGCAAGAGAAGCAATGGGAGAAGAAATAGCAGTTGGTGAATATAAATTCACAGGAATTCCAGCAGGTAACTACTTTGTAAGATTCCTATATGGAAATAATAAAGCAGAATTAGATGATACATTTGGAATTACAGGAGATGCAGTAGCATTAAAATCAGACGGAAATAAATTCTCTGATTATGATGAAATATTAGTAGCAAACTACAAGAACGCTGTACCAGGAGCATCAGTTGCTGTGTATAACGGTCAAGACTACAAAGCTTCTATATTCCAAGTAAACAATAGTGAAGCAAAAACAGATTGGCATAACTTAAGCGAATATGCAGATTACAATAGAGATTCAGACTTTGCTGATAGTGAAGCAAGAAGAGTTGATACTATAGCAAAAGCCCAAGTAATTACTAACGTAAACGGTGGACCTTTAGCTACAGCAAACGTATATGCAACTATAGCTGATAACAACCCAGAAAATTACGTTCAAGCTTCAAATCACTATGAATTATACAAAGAATACTACATGTTTGCTGATGCAGGAAAAATCAATTTCAATATTGAAAATATAGATTCAAATTCTGCAAACCTTGAAGTTGAAACAGTAGAAACACAAATGGGTGATAGCTCAGTAAGAGTTATAACAAATGAAAGAAAAGAAGCTTATGAAATAAGCGATATCAATATAGGTTTAATTGAAAGACCTGAGACAAAACTTGTATTAGATAAACAAATATCTGATATCAAATTAACAACGAACGACAACAGAGTAATATTTGATGCAAAATATAATATCGATTACAAAATCGTAAAAGCATTAAATACAGACGGATTAAAAGATAAAGTTGTTATAGCAGATTTAGGAAGAAACTTAATTAACCACAGCTATTTAGTAGCAGAAGTTACATTATCAGAAGTAAATTCAATTGGAACAGATGTAATGCAAGCTATAAATAAATGGGAAAATAAAGTAACTTCAGATTCTAGATTTGGAGAAGGTACACAAAACTTCAGATATATAAATATTGATGATACAATTATGCAAGGTACAACAATTCAAATCGATTACAAATTAACAGCATTAAATGTCAGCGATAGAGATACAATAGGTGCAAACTTAGTAGAAGCTATCAATAACGGAACTGTTAATGAAGTAATTACAGAACTTGAAAATGCTTCTCGTAACGGTACAGTAGAACTTGGTAAATATGTGGGTCAAGAATACTATACAGGTACACCAGGAGCAAATGACGTACCAGTTACAACAAGAGTTCGTCAAGTAGTTGACTATGTAGATGGTGATGGAGTATTTACAGCAGATTACAACAAAACTGAAAACCATAGCTGGAGAAATACAACAGTTAATGAGTTATTAGGTGATGGATATGAAGCTAACAGATTAATTAGTAAACCAATCGCATCAGAACAAACTATTTACGACAAGAGTGGTACAGAATATATGACAGCACAAAGAAATAACTTAATAGTAAGTATCGATAACTATGAATTAACAGATTCTGCACTAAACAACAGCGGATTTGAAAAAGTATTACAACCATTAGATGCTTCTAGAGCAAATGAAGAAGGTTATGATGAATTCAAATCACAAATTGATTTAACAATTACAAAAACTGTTGCATCAGACGCAGATACAGCTAACTTAGCATTCGATAACATCGCAGAAATTATCAAATTTGAAAACACAGCAGGTAGAAGAGATGAAGCTTCAGTACCAGGTAATGCAAATACAAACCCAGACTTAACACCTGAAGAAGAAAAAACAGTGTTTGCTGAAGCATTAGTTGAAAGAGGTCAAAGTGCTACTGAATTAGTAACATTTACACCACCTACAGGTCTTCAAGTTCAAACAGGTATGACTTTACAAATATTATTTATTTCAGTAATTGCATTAGTAATAGTTGCAGTTGGTGTTGTAATAATCAAGAAAAAAGTCTTAGACTAAAATATAGAAAGTGAGGCAAAGAGATTTGCCTCATTTTTTTGTCTTATACCCTTGTTTTTTTGATTCAAATGTAATAAAATGAATAAAAATTATCACAAATTGTATAAAACTTTTTTTATATAAAGATTTTTTATGACAAAAATTTTTAAAAACTTATGATTAAATAGTTGTATATTAAAAGTGAGAGGTGGTTAAGGATGTTTCAAAATATTGCAGATGTGGATTTTCAAGAAGAATCAGAAGAGTTAGCAAATAACAATATCAAATATAGATTAAAACAAATTTTTAAAATTCAAAATGTAATTATTTATGTCTTAACATTATTAATGTCTACGTTATCAGTAAAAAATGAAATAATGCCATTTGGTTTGGCAATGCTTGGAGCCTGTGTAGGAGAATCAGTTCCTATTATAGGTGTATTTATTATGGCAATTATTGGTACTAGTATAAAAGCTGGTGTATCAGGTGTGCTAACTTTTTTGAGCACTACTGTTATTTATTTCATTTTTGTTCTACTATTTAAATCAAAAATTGCAATTGATGATAGAAATGAAACAGTAAAATCAGGTGGAAAGCTATTTGCTGCATCATGTATAGTTTCATTAATTAAGTGTGCACAAGGTGGATTCTTATTTTACGACTTTTTTATGGGAATAGTTTCTGCATCTATTATTTATGTGTTTTATAAAATTTTTGTTAATGGACTAGTATTTATAAAAAATATAAAAATCAAAACAGCATTTACTACAGAAGAGCTTATTGCAAGTGTTATTATTATTGCTATAGCAAGTCTTGTATTTGCTAATGTAAATGTATTTTCATTAAGTATAAATAATATTATTATAATTTTTATGATAATGGTGCTTGGATGGAAACATGGAATGATGATAGGTGCTGTTACAGGTATAGCAGTTGGATTATCAATTTCTTTAGTAGATGGGACAAGTTTTGTTCAAATTTCTATGTATGCAATTTCAGGAATATTATCAGGATTATTAAACAGATTTGGAAAAATAGGTGTTATAATAGGATTTTTATTAGGAAATGCAATTCTTACATATTGGGTAAGAGGAGCATCACCAGTAATTCTTTATTTTAGAGAAATATTTATATCATCAATAGGCTTGCTAATGGTTCCAAAAGGCTTCAAAATCGATTTAGAGGACTTAATTGGTAGTAAGACAAAGTTGATATCAAACAATGGAGATAATAGGCTAGAATCAGCAAATGAGGACGTTTCAGAAAAGCTTAAAACCATTTCAGATATGTTTAACCAAATAATGAATACTCCTACTAAAGAAGAGGAATTAGAAAGTGAAAACTTTATTCAAGATTTTTTAGATAACTTAGAAGATATAAAAACAAATATCTTTTATGAAGAAATTTCAAATGAAGAAACAGGAATCGCAAGAGATATTTGCAAAGTATTAAGAGAAAACGATATTATAGTTGATAAAGAACTTGTTGAAGTTTTAAGCAAACACAATAATTATGTTGTAATGCAAGATGAAAATATAAAAAATGACTTACAAGAAGTTGTAAAAATCGCAAATAGAACATTAAAAATTTCACAAATAAATAAGGCAAAAGAAGAAGAGAGAAAACGTAATATAGAAACAATGAACAAAAGCTTAAAAAGTGTAAGCAAAGTTATAGACGATTGTGCACAAGAAGTTCTTGAGAAAAAAGAAAATAAGTTTTTTGAAAAAGAACAACAAATAGAAGTATTATTGCAAAGTAAAAATATAAATGTTCAAAATTGCAAAATTAAATTACTAAAAAATGAAAAATTTATAGTTGAAGTAAATCTAGATTATGAAGATTTGAGATTAAGAGAAAAGCAAACTATAACAAATATAGCAGATACTATTTCAAAAGGATTAGGAAATAGAGTCGTATTCCAAAGAGATAGAATAGATGAAGAAAATAAAGAATATTCACAAGTGTATTCTAGTGAAGATAAATTTGTTCTTCAAGTAGGAAGTAGCAGAGTAACAAAAGATGGAAGTGAGATTTCTGGAGATTGTAGTCTTCAAATAAAACTTAGCAGATGGAAAATATTTGCTTGCAATAGCAGATGGAATGGGAAGCGGAACTAAAGCAAGAGAATCTAGTAAAGTTACATTACGACTTATAAAACAAATGTTATCAGCAGGATTTGATAAAGAAGAGTCTTTAGAAATGATTAATTCTAGAATGAATTTCATGTTAAGTAAAGATTCATTTTCAACATTAGATGTTACTATTTTGGATTTATATGCTGGAAAAGCGGAAATTATAAAAAATTCTGCTTGTAGTACTTTTATAAAAAATAGAAAAACAATTAAAAAGTTAGAATTAAACAATTTGCCAGTTGGAATTATAGATAACATTGAACTACAATCTGAAACATTAGATGTAAATGATGGAGATATATTTGTTATATGTAGCGACGGAGTCCTTGAAACAAAAGATGACACAAAAAATAATTGGTTTGAGGAATTCTTAAAAAATGTAACTACTAACAATGTTCAAAAATTAGCTGATTTAATTTTAGCTGAAGCAATTGATAATAATTTTGGAATAGCACAGGATGATATGACAGTTATTGTAAGTAAAATTGTTAAAAGAAAATAAAAACAAAACCTGCTTAGAAATAAGCAGGTTTTAATGTTTTATAATAATTTTAGTTTTTTTAGTAAAGCTGTTGTTTGATTATTATATTTATGCTTTTTGATTTCTTCTTTAGAAATCCAGAATACTTCTTTTTTGCTAGATATTGAAGAAATATCTTTTACACTTGCTGTATGTCTTAAATTTATTAATTGTGCTGGTCTTCCGTTATATTCTTCTACATTAGTTTCAAAATCAACTGGTGTAATTTTGTCTAATTCTAAATTTGTTTCTTCATGAACAATTCTTTTTAATGCATTTTCAACAGTTTCATTTATTTTAATTTCATCTTCAAGTAAATGAAGATTAGAATCTTTAATAAACATGTAGTTGTCTTTATTTTTTATAAGGGCACTAACCAATATTTTGTTAGGTGTTTTTACAATATCATCAAATTCATCAATAAGAATTCTACATATATCAGCTGTTGCTTTAGGTTTAGAAAGTTTACCAGCATTTTCACCCATAAGTTTCATTTTTTCTCTATCTCTAGATAAAGATTTTAAGCTTCTTGCAATATTGTCTCCTTTTTTTATCCAAATAGCAACATTGTTATTTACAAGGAATTCAGCATTTTCTTCTTCTTGACCAGGGATTGGGTTTATAACAACAATAGGTAGGTGAGAAACTAAAGATTCTGTTATTGTAAGTCCACCTGGTTTTGTTATAACACCAATTGCAATATGCATTAACTCTGGAATTTTATTTGAAAATTCAATAATTTTTACTCTATCTGAACTTTTGGTTGTTTCTACTAAATCTTTGAATTTTTTATTCATTTTTTTGTTTCTTCCAGAAATAGCAACTACTTGCAAATCTCTAAATAATCTTATAAGAGCTTTTAAAACCATGTAAGTAGTATTTCTACCAAGTCCAAATTCGCCACCAGCGAAGAATAAAACAACAGGCTTTTCTGGATTTAAATCAAATTCTTTATAAATTTCTTCATCATTAAACTTGCCAGAAAATTTTTCTGAAACTGGAATACCAGTAACAAATATTCTGTCTTTATCTACACCTTCATCTATCATATCTAATTTCATTTGTTCATTTGAAACAAAGAATGAGTCTACATATTGATAGAAAACTAACCATTGAGGATGTATATGATAATCTGTTAAGATTGTAGCTAATTTACAAGTTATTTTATTTCTTTTTTTCAAAACAGCGCACATTTGAGTAGCAAATGGATGTGTAGAAATAATTAGGTCTGGCTTAAATTCTTGCAATAATGAATTTAGTTTTAGAGCCATTATTCTATTAGTTGCTGTACTTAAGTGTGAAAGAGCACCATTTTTGGATTGATTGTAAACTTGCTTCCAAGCCCAAGGAGCTTTTTTTGCAAGTTCCTTATATGCTTCTGTTGAAACTTTGTTTACGTATTTATTTATATATTCGATACAATCGACCATTTTAACTTCGATATCTTTTCCATAGGTGTCTTCTAATTCTCCACAAATTGCTTTTGCAGCAGAAAGATGTCCACCACCATAAGAACCATAAAATACTAATATTTTTCTCATATTTCCTCCGTATTAAGGTTATAACAAATAAATTTTAACAACTAATTAAGGAAGTTAATATTTTATCAAATATTAACTATTAAGGTTGTAACAAATAAATTTTAACAACCTTAATAAGTATATCATTTTTTGCATAAATTTTCAATATTTGGAAAGTATAACTAACAAAATTAATAATTGGAGGATTATATGAAAGAGAAATTTTTAAAAGCATCAATAATGTTGCTTACAATAGCAATTGTTGTTACTGGATATTTTGCATTTAGATTAAAAGAACAATACACAAATATGAATAACAACAATTATACAGAAGCATTTAGTAATTTAGTAAATTACATGAATACAGTTGAAAATTATTTGGCAAAATCAATGATTTCAAGAAGCTCTGAAGAAGCTACAAAAACTTTAACAGAAATATGGAAAAATTCTGATTTAGCAATAGTTTACTTATCTAGAATTCCACTTAGTCAAGATGGATTATCTCAAACTTCAAGATTTTTAAATCAGGTTAGTGATTATAGTTATTCTTTATCAAGAAAAAGTATATGAGGAGAAGACTTAACTGATGATGATTTAAAAAATTTAAAAGATTTATATCAATATAGTGTAAATTTGGAACAAACACTAAATCAATTATCAGAAGAAATTTATAATGGGTCTATAAATTGGAATGATTTAAATATAAATTCAGATAATAAATTTGCTCAAGCAGTTGACAGTATAAATGTTTTTTCAAATATTGATGATAATTTAAGTGAATATGAAGGATTAATTTATGATGGTGCATATTCAGATCATATAAATAAAATGGAAAAATTAGGATTAACAGGAGATGACATAGATGAAGAATCTGCAAAAAATAAAGTAACAGAATTTTGGGAAAGTACAGAATATAATATAAAAAATATTGAAAGCAATGGATTTATAGAACAAGCAGATATTCCTATGTATGATTTTACTGTTGAATTTGAAAATGTAGAAGAAAAATGTAGTATATCAATTTCTAAAAAAGGTGGACATGTAGTAGAAACATCTTTTGATAGGAGCGTTGAAGAAGAAAAAATAAGTCAGCAAGAAGCAAATGAAATTGGTAAAAAGTTTTTAGAATCAAAAGGATTTAAAAATATGAAAGAAACATATTTTGTAAAACAAGGAAATATTGTAACAATAAATTATGCATATAATGATAATGGAATTATTGTTTATCCTGATTTAATAAAAGTTAAGATCGCATTAGATAATGGGCAAATTTTAGGAATAGAAACAAATGGATATTTAAATTCACATACAACTAGAGAAAAGAAGACTCCTCAAATTAGTATGGAAGATGCTAAAGCTAAATTAAATTCAGATTTGGAAATTTTATCAGAAGGTATGGCTATAATTCCAACAGAATGGAAAACAGAAATTTTATGTTATGAATTTAAAGGAAAAGCAAGTGATAAAGAATTTTTAGTTTATATAAATGTAGATACAGGTAAAGAAGAGGATATCTTAGTAATATTAGATACACCAGGTGGTACTCTAACAGTATAAAAAAATTAACAAAAATATTGCAATTGTTACATTATTGTTATAATATAGTACTAGTCACAAAAAACTGGTAATTTGAATAAATTATAGTAATAAATTTCCACAATAGCCTAGGGTGTTGTGGATTACATATAGGAGGAAATATTGCAAGTTAAAATAAATAACTGGAATATTAATTATGAAGTAATGGGTGAAGGCAAATCTTCAGTAGTTTTACTACATGGATGGCTTGCTAATTTAGAAACAATGAGACCCATTGCAAATAATTTAAGCCAAAATTTCAAAGTATATTTAGTTGATGTTGTAGGATTCGGAAAAAGTGATTTACCAGAACATCCATTAAATACAAATGACTTTGGGGATTTTCTACAAGAATTTGTAAACACTCTAAAAATCAAAAATCCAATTTTAATTGGCCATTCAAATGGTGGAAGAATGATTATAAATGCAGTAGGTAGAAATGTTGTTAAACCTAAAAAAGTTATTTTAATTGATAGTGCAGGTTTAAAACCAAAAAGAAAATTAGGTTATTATTTAAAAGTTGGTTTTTACAAAACCGGAAAATTTTTCTTAAATTTATTACCAAATACAAAGAAAATAAAAGCTTTTAAAGAAAAACTTAGAAACAATGTTGGCTCAAGTGATTATAAATCTTCAAGCAATGTTTTAAAAGAAACAATGAAGTTAATTGTAAATGAAGATCAAGCAGAATATTTGCCTAAAATTGATGTTCCAACCTTGCTATTTTGGGGTACTTTAGATGACGCTACACCAATTGCTGATGGAAGAAAAATGGCTAAACTTATACCTGATAGTGGATTAATAGAATATCCAGGTTCAACACATTTTTCTTACTTAGAAAACATAAATAATTTTAACGCTGTAGTTAATGAATTTTTAAAAAATGATAAATAAAGGGGAAAATGCGAGTGGAGAAAGTATTATTAAACTTTAGTTTAATTTTGATATTAGTTTATTTTTATAAAATAACAAGGCATGGGTTACATATTTTACAATTAGAAAATTACTATGTAGATAGATATGCTGTTTGGATGAAACGTTATATAAAAAAAGTTGTAGATATAAAAAGAATTGTACTTTTACTTGTACCAATAGTATGTTTTGCAATTAATGATCCAAAAGCAATTATTATAGGATTTATACTTGAAATTCTAGCTTTAATGGCTTTAATAGTAACAACAAAGAAACAAAAAGAGAAAAAGGCTTTTGTAGTTACAGCAAGAATAAAAAGAGTATATTTAACATATTTAATTTTATTTGTTATACTATTTGTTACAGCTAATATATTAGATTATAGAATTGTTTTAAGTATTGTAATATTTGTGCTATGTTTGCATATGTTTTTGTTTATATTGTAAGTGTTATAAACAAACCAGTAGAAAAAAGTATAAGAAGAGGATTTTGTAAAAAAGCAAAAGCAAAACTTCAAGATATTCCTGAACTTAAAGTTGTTGGAATTACAGGAAGTTATGGAAAAACAAGTACAAAATATATTGTAAATACTATACTTTCACAAAAGTACAATACACTAATGACTCCAGAAAGTTACAATACTACAATGGGAGTTGTTAGAACAATAAATGAAAAATTAACACCAATGCATCAATTATTTGTATGTGAAATGGGTGCTAAATATGTTGGAGATATAAAAGAAATAACAGATATTGTAAATCCTAATTATGGAATTTTAACAGCAATTGGACCACAACATTTAGATACATTTAAAAGTTTAGATAATGTTAGAAAAACAAAACTTGAACTTGTAGATAGTCTTCCAGAAGATGGAATTGCATTTGTTAACTGGGAAGATGAAAATATTAGAAATTCTAAAATTACTAAAAATATGGTAAAATTCGGACTTTCAAAAGATGCAGATTATTATGCAGAAAATATAGATATTACAGAAAGAGGTTCATCTTTTGATGTTGTAATACCAGGAAAAGAATCAATCAGAATTAGAACAAGATTACTTGGAAATTTAAATATTTTAAATATAGTTGGAGCAGTTGCAATAGCTGATAAATTAGGCTTAACAGCAGACGAAATAAAAATGGGAGCAAAATACATTAGACCAGTTACTCATAGATTAGAATTAAAGCAAAATCCAAATGGAAGCATGATAATTGATGATGCTTACAATTCAAATATTAAAGGTGCAAAAATGGCACTTGAAGTTCTAAAATCATTTGAACATAAAAAAAGAATTTTAATTACTCCAGGAATTGTTGAACTTGGAGATAAGATGACAGAGATAAATCAAGAACTTGGAAGATGTGCAGCTGAAAGCAGTGATTTCATAATTTTAGTAGGAGCAAATCAAGCAATTCCAATTTATAATGGCATTAAAGAAAAAGGTTATCCAGAATCAAAAGTATTTATAGCCAAAAACTTACAAGAAGCATTAAGTAAAATGAACGAAATTATTACACCAGACAGTGTTGTGCTTCTTGAAAATGATTTACCTGATAATTATTTATAATGGAGGAAAATAAAATGAAAATTAAAGTAGGAGTATTTTTTGGTGGTCAATCAGTAGAACACGAGATTTCAGTAATAACAATGAATCAAGCAATTTCAAGCTTAGATCCAGAAAAATATGAAATAGTTCCAATATACATTGCTAAAAATGGAGTAATGTATACAGGAGATGATTTATTAGATTTATATTCTTTTAGAGATATGGATTGTTTATTAAAAAGATGCTATAAAGTAGCAGTTGTAAATGATGGAAAAGGAGTTAAAGTAGTAAGAACTCCAGCACCATGGATTGGAAAAAGAGTATTAAATACAATAGATGTTGCATTTCCAATAGTTCATGGAACAAATTGTGAAGATGGAACAATTGCAGGATTTGTAACATTACTTGGAATACCTTATGTTGGACCAGATATAATGGCTTCAAGTATTGGTATGGATAAAATTATGCAGAAAAAAGTTTTAAGAGAATCTGGAATTCCAGTAGTAGATTTTCATGCATTTTATTCAGTAGAATATGTAAAAGATGAAGAAAAAATATTAAAAGAAATAGAAGAAAAAATTGAATATCCAATGATTGTAAAACCAGGAAACTTAGGTTCAAGTGTTGGAATAAAAAAAGCTAAAAATAAAGCAGAACTTGAAGAAGCTATTGAATTTGCAATGGAATTTGCTGATAGAGTAATTGTTGAAAAAGCAGTTGAAGATTTAAAAGAAATAAATTGTTCAGTTATTGGAAATCAATCAGAAAGTGAAGCTTCAGTTTGTGAAGAACCATTTTTCTCAGATGAAATATTAAGCTATACAGATAAATACATAGGAGATGGAAAATCAAAAGGTGGAACAATAGGTGGAGCAAAAGCACCTGCTAAAGGTGGAATGAAAGGTCCAGCTAAAGGCGGAGAAAGCCAATTTGCAAACAAAAAAATTCCAGCAGATATTAGTAAAGAAAAAACAGAGGAAATTCAAAAATTATCTAAAGAAGTATTTAATATTTTAGGATGTAATGGTGTAGCCAGAATAGATTTCTTAATTGATACAAAAACAGATAAAGTATATGTAAATGAAATAAATACAATTCCAGGAGCTTTATCATATTATTTATGGGAAGCAAGTGGAAAATCTTTTGAACAAGAATTAGATGAAGTTATAGAACTTGCTATAAAAAGACATAGAGATAGAGAAAAATTAACATTCTCTTATGACCAAAACATACTTGCTATGCAAGGTGGAACTAAAGGTGCAAAAGGTATGAAAAAATAAGAATTAAAATGATAGGTAAAATAATAAAATTTTACCTATTTTTTTATTATAAAATTTGGCAAAAAACTTCACAAAGAAGGTTTAACATGATATAATCAAAAAGAATTTTCGAGTAGTTCGGGGGATGTTGAAATGATATTTAAGGATTATTACAAAATATTGGGCTTAGAAACAAATAGAGTAAGTCAAGCAGAAATAAAAACTGCTTATAGAGAACAAGCAAAAAAATATCATCCTGATGTTAATATAGCAAATAAAAAATCAGAAGAAAGATTTAAAGATATAAATGAAGCTTATAGAGTTTTATCAGATACCTATAAGCAAAAGAAAATATGATAGAATGTGGCATAGAAATGTTGGAAAAGCAAATTCTTCTTATGAAGAAAGTAAAAGAAGTAAAGACTCATTATTTAGCGATTTCTTCAATATGTTTTTTGGAAATGCAGAAGAAAAAAGTGTATTAAAAGGAAAAACAAAAAAAGAAGTTGCCACTAGAGGAGAAAATGTTGAAACAGAAATTAATATTTCAATAGAAGATGCTTTTAGAGGAAAAGAGCAAACAATTGGTGTAAGAACTGTTGAAGGAAAATTAAAAAAATTTAAAGTACAAGTTCCTGCTGGAATTCAAAATAATGAGAAAATTAGAATTGTTGGACAAGGTAAACAAGGAAAAGCAGGTGGAAAAAATGGAGATTTATTCATAAGAGTAAAAATCAAAAATGATGAAAAATTCATTTTAGATGGATATGATATTAGAACAAACTTATATTTAACTCCATGGGAAGCTGCTTTAAGTACTAAAGTTGTTATAAATGGAATAAATGAAGATGTTTCTGTTTACGTACCTGCTGGAATTCAAAGTGGAGAGAAAATAGAAATTGAAAATAAAGGTTATAAAGACGGAAAAGGTGGAAGAGGAAAATTAATTTTAGATACTAAAATTATGATACCTAAGAATCCAAAAGAAGAGGTCTTAGAGTTATTCAAAAAAATGGACGAGTTGTCAGGATTTAATCCAAGAAATAGTTAACATAAATACAATTAAATGATTGACTTTTTTCTATGATTAATATATAATTATTTGTGTAATTTATAAGCAAATCAAAAGAAGAAATCACATTTGTAATAAACTTTTATAAGGAGAGTAAAAAATAAATGTTAGAGGATAATTTACAAGGAAAATACTTTAGTATTACAGATCCACAAGATATAAAAACTGTAATATATCAAGTAAATAGAACGGAAAAAGAGTTCGCAAAGAACAGGACCTAAATATACAGTTGAAAGACTGGAATATTCAGAAGAATTGATTGGAGCAAATAATAAAAAAACATTTTTTGTTAATAATCCTGCACCAGAAGGAAATCCGCTAGTAATACTATCTTTTGCAAAAGAAAAGGTAGTAGTTAACATGGGATTTTTAGATTATGATATCGTAAAAATCTCAAGAAAACCTATGCCTATGAAATTTAAAACTTTATATAATGAAGAAGAAACAGAATATAAAGATTTTGCATATACACCAAATATGAAAAGACCTATTTCAATAATAGATCCAGAAACTGGTGAAGAAGTAAAACCAATTTTATATTTTGATGAAGAAGCAAATGAAGTTAAGGGAAAATGCAAATTAAAACCTTATAAGAAATATTTTGCGTTCGAAATTAGAGAAGGTAAAAAATAGAGAGTGAGAGAAAGAGCCGAAAGGAGATTTATTAAATATGGGAGAAACTAAAGCTTCAAGTGGAGTTAGTGGAAATAATACTGCAAAGAAAAAATCAACAAGACCTATGCAAGTAAAAGAAGTATCAGCACAAGAATTAGAAAAGAAATTACAAGACTATGCACAAGGAAATCCAATTTATGTAGCTGGTATCGATTTTGGGGTAAGAGAAAGAGATGACCTAGAAATAAGTAATTCAAACAATACAGATGCTACAGGAGATACAGATACAACAGCGAGAAATGATAATGAAACTGGAAATGGATTCATATTTGCTAGCAATACTGTTACAAAATCTATTGAAACAGTATTAGGACCTGGAGTACTTGTACATGTTAAAGAGAAAAATCTTAAAAAAGACAAAGAATCAGCCAGAGAAGAACAAGATAAAGATGAACAAGCATCTAGAGAATAACTTTAACATGTATTTTACTTATGAGAAGGTGATATAGAAAAATGGGATTTTTTGAAAAATTAAGAATAGGAATAAGAAAAATAAAAGTAAAACTTATTTTTGGTTTTATAATTATTTTAATATGTTTAGTATGGTTAGGTGCACCACTTGCTGTTGCAACTGCACATGCTAAAAATGTTCCACCAGATATAAATTTTGATTGGGAAACATTTTTCATGAAAATTGGAGAAGGATTACAAAATCCAATTAATTCGTTTAAATCAATATTTATTACTGGACTAGGTGGAACTTATTTTTGGAACATAACAAAAACATTTATGGTATGTTATCTTTTAGCAGCACTAGCAGGTATTGCAAAAGCATATCCAAAACATGAATACGAAAGTATTGAAAATGGTTCAAGTGATTGGAGTGAAGGTGGAGAACAATACAGAGTATTAAATAAGAAAAAAGGTATTGTTTTAGCTGAAAAAAATTATTTACCAGTAGATAAACGTGGTAACGTAAACGTACTTGTTGTACGGAGGTTCTGGTGCTGGTAAATCTGCTTCTTATGTTATACCAAATGCTTTACAACTTTTAGGTTCTTATGTATTTACAGATCCTAAAGGAGAACTTTATGATAAAACAGCAGGATACTTTAAAGCAAAAGGTTATGATGTAAAAGTTTTAAACTTGGTACATCCACAAAACAGTGATGGTTACAATCCACTACACCATATAAATAATGAAATAGACGTAGATATCATCGCAAATACTATAGTAAAAGGTCAAGGCGATGGTGGAAAAAGCTCAGATCCATTCTGGGATGATATGTCTGAAATGTTAATGAAAGCATTAATATATTACTTAAAATCTACAAGACCACCAGAGGAACAAAGTTTGGCAAGTTGTTCAGAACTTGTAAGAACTGCAAATAGTAATGGTGGAGATAATTTACTTACAAACTTAATGAATCAATTACCATTAGACCATCCAGCAAGAATGTATTATAAAAACATTGAAATGTTACCAGATAAGACATTTGGTTCTGTACTTGGTACATTACAATCAAAATTAGGTAAATTCGACTCAAAAGAAATTGCAGAAGTTACATCAACAGATACAATAAACTTTACAGAAATTGGAAATAAGAAAACAGCAGTATTTGTTATTTCATCAGATACACATACAGCTTATGATTTCTTATTAACAATATTCTTCTCACAAATGATTCAACAATTATATGATTTTGCTGATGTTAAGGGAGGAGAACTTCCTGTACCTACATATTTTATACTAGATGAGTTTGCAAACATTGGACAAATACCAGATTTTGATAAAAAGATTTCTACATCAAGAAGTAGAAAAATATCATTTAGTGTTATTTTACAAAACTTAGACCAATTAGAGGCAGTTTATAAAGAAGCTTATGAAACAATCATAGGTAACTGTGATACTCACCTTTTCTTAGGTTCTAACTCACAAAAAACAGTAGAATATTTCTCTAAAGCATTAGGAGAAAAAACAATAACAAGAGATAATATTTCTGTTAATAAAGATAGAGAAGACTGGAAACAAGGTAAGAGTGAATCTGATCAAGTTATGGGTAGAGCACTTATGACACCAGATGAATTAAGAAGAATGGATAATGACCTTTGTATTATTTATGAAAAAGGTATAAAACCAGTAAAAGCAAATAAATATTATTACTTTAAATATCCAGAAGGAAAATTAGTAAATAAATTTAAAACAGACCATAACGATGTTCAAGTTGAAAGAGGAGTTTGGAGAAAATTCAATCCATATAATCCTTATGTTGAAGGTGATGACAATTCTGGAAGAGGAACATCAGGTGGAGAGGCAGCATCACTTGAATCATTAGATGATTTATTTGCTGATGAAAGTGATGATATGAATGTTTCTAGTCCACTAGATAACAATGTATCAAAACCAATGTATGCAGAACAACCATTAGACCCTGCTGAAGAAGACAAAAGACAAGCAGAGTTGGTTGATATTCAAAGAGAACTAGAAGCAAAATTTGATGAGTTATTTGGCTCAATCGATTCAGATGAATAATAATATTAAACCTCAAAGTTTAACAGCTTTGAGGTTTTTTGCGTTTAGTACTAGATTTTATAAATGAAACTGCGATTTTTGAAGTACTTAGGCTGTAACAAATTAAATTAAAGCAAGAACAAATGTTTTAAAATTTGTTGACGAAATACTTTTATTATGATAAAATTATAAAACTAAAAAATAGAAAGAAGATGGTAAAATGAGATTTGTACATATTGCAGATATGCACTTTGATGCTCCATTTACTTCTTTAAATTCCAAAACAAATTTAGGAGAAAAAAGAAGATTAGAGCAAAGAAATGCATTTAAAAAACTTATAGATTATATAAAAGAAAATCAAATAGAATATTTATTAATAGCAGGAGATTTATATGAACATGAATATGTCAAAAAATCTACAATAGACTATATATCTAGATTATTTGATGAAATACCAAATACAAAAATATTTATATCTCCAGGAAATCATGATCCATATATTAAAAAATCTTATTATGATACATATAATTTTGGAGAAAATGTTTATATTTTTAGAAATCCTAATATCGAAAAATACGAAGATGAAAATGTAAATATTTATGGTATGGCATTTAATGAATTTTATATGAATACATCTCCACTTGAAAATATAGTTTTACCATATTCAAATAAGCCAAATATATTACTTGCACACTGTGATTTAAATGGTTCAAAAGATAAAGAAGGATTTTCATATAATCCAATATTAGAATCAAAATTAAATCTTATAGGATTTGATTATTGTGCGATTGGACATGTTCATAAAAACAATTTAAACAATCAAAATAAAATATATTATCCAGGCTCAACAATTTCATTAGGATTTGATGAACTTGGAAGTCATGGAATGATTGTAGGAGAAATAACAAAAGATAAATTTAATATGAATTTTATCGAATTAGATGAAAGAAATTTTGAAGAGCTTGAAGTATCTGTAGATGGATTAGGGTCAAAAGAAGACCTTATTGAAAAAATATTAAATTGTAATTTTAACGAAAAAACAATGTACAAAATAGTTCTTGTAGGAAAAAGAGATTTTGAAATAGATACACGTTACATTTTAAAAGTAGTTTCAAAAATTAACATATTAAAAATAAAAGATCAAACAAAATTAAATTATGATTTAGAAGCTTTATCTAAACAAAATAATTTAAAAGGTATTTTTGTAAAAGAAGTTTTAAGTATGTGTAGTCAAGGACTATGCACAGAAGAAGAGTGCCAAAAAGCTATTGAAATAGGCCTAGAAGCAATGTAAAGAAGGTGATTATTTGAGAATTAATAAATTAAAAATAAATGGTTTTGGTAAATTAAAAAATAAAGAAATAAATTTATCTAATGGAATAAATGTTGTATTTGGTGAAAATGAATCAGGAAAATCAAGTATGTTAAAATTTATTTCAAGTATGCTTTATGGAGCTTCTAAAAATAAAAATGGAAAAGATATTTCAGATTTTGAAAAATATAAACCATGGAAAACAGAAGAATTTTCAGGAAAAATAGAATATACTTTAGATAATGGAGAAGAATTTGAAGTATATAGAGAATTTAAAAAGAAAAATCCAATTATCTATAATTCAAACAAAGAAGATATTTCTAAAGATTTTAAAATAGATAAAACAAAAGGTATAGAATTCTTTTTAGAACAAACTGGAATAGATGAAGAAACATTTTATAACACTGCAATTTCTGAACAAGAAGGATTAAGACTTAGTAAATCTAGTCAAGCAAGTATTATACAAAAAATTAGTAATTTAATTTCATCAGGAGATGACAATATATCTTTTAAAAAAGCATTAGATAAAATTGGAAAAATGCAAAATGAAGCTGTTGGAACAGAAAGAACATCTCAAAGACCATTAAATATTGTAGATTCTAAAATACGAAAATTTATGGATCAGAAAATGGATTTAGAAAAATATAAAGAAGATGTTTATGATAATTCAGAAGAAAAGGAAAGACTAATTGCAGAAATAGAAGAAGATGAATATAAAAGGGAATTCTTAAAAGAATTAAAGTCTAATTTAGATAATAGTAGAGTAAAAAATGCAGAAGTTAATTTTAATAAAAAATTAGAAAAAGAATATAATGATAAAATTAAAGAATTAAATAAAAAAGTTTCTGAAAATAGAGTAGAAAAAAATTACGAAGAGATTAATTTCAAAAATTATTACATATCTCTTATAGTATTATTTATAGTATTTGTGCTACTTGGAATATTTAGCCCTGTAGAAGAAATTGCACTTATAGCATTACTTCCAATTGCAATAATTATTTATAAAATTATAAAAGATAAACAAAAAGCATCTAGTATGAGTACATTAAGAAAAGACAGTACAACTAGAATAATGAACGAAATAGAAGTATTAAAAGAAAATCAAGAAGCACAAAGAAAAGAAGCAGAAGAAAAAGAAGAACAATTAAATAAAGAAACAGAAAAATACAGAAATGATTTAATTTTGAAATATCAAGATAAAATAGGAATTAGCTATATTGAAGAAGCATTTGATAAAACTTTTGATAATATATCTGGTAAAATAGATAGAAAAGAGAACAAAATAAGTGCTTCAAAATTTAGATTACAATCAATGGAAAATCAAACTCAAGATATAAATAGAAAGTTAGAAAACTTGGCAAGCATAGAAGAAAATTTATTAAGTGCCGAAGAAGAAAGAGAAGAATTATTATCATTAAACAATTCTTATAATATTGCAAAAGAATGTTTAGAAAAGGCATATATTCAAGTAAAGGAAAATATAAGTCCTAAATTTACACAAAACTTATCTGAAATAATTTCTGGAATATCAGAAAATAGATATAAAAATGTTGTAGTAACAGATGGGGAAGGCTTAAATGTTGAAATAGAAGATGGAAGATATATACCAGCTTCTAGATTAAGTGTAGGAACAATAGACCAAATGTATTTATCATTAAGACTAAGTGCATTAAAAGAAATATCTGAAGAAAGTTTGCCAATTGTTTTAGACGAAGCATTTGCTTACTTTGATGATGATAGATTAACAAACATAATTAGATATTTAAATTCTAATTTTGAAGATAATCAAATTATAATTTTTACTTGCTCTAAAAGGGAAAAACAGGTATTAGATAAGTTAAATATAGATTATAATTTAATAAACCTTGAAAAATAGGTAAATTTAGGTTATAATATAAATGTTGCTATTTTTAAATAGTAATTAGAAACTTATAAAAAATAAAAAGGAAGAGGTTTTTATGTTTCAAAGATTAGAAGACGTAGAAAAAAGATATGAAGAACTAAATGGATTAATTAGTGATCCAGAAGTAATTTCAAGACAAAATGAATGGAAAAAATTAATGAAGGAACATAGCGATATTGAAGACATAGTTTTAAAATACAGAGAATATAAAACAGTTAGCAAAAACTTAGAAGAAGCAAAAGAAATGCTTGATGATCCTGAAATGAAAGAATTAGCTGAAATAGAAATGCATGAAGCAAAAGAAAAGCTACCAAAATTAGAAGAAGAATTAAAAATTCTTTTAATTCCAAAGGACCCAAATGACGACAATAACGTTATTTGTGAAATTAGAGCAGGTGCTGGTGGAGAAGAAGCAGCATTATTTGCTGGTGTTTTATTTAGAATGTATTCAATGTATGCAGAAAGAAAACATTTCCAAATTCAAGTTATAAATGAAAATGAAACAGGTATTGGAGGATACAAAGAAATATCTTTCATGATTACTGGAAAAGGTGCTTATAGTAGATTTAAATTCGAAAGTGGAGTTCACAGAGTACAAAGAGTTCCAGATACAGAAAGTAGTGGTAGAATTCATACATCAACAGCTACAGTTGCAGTTTTACCTGAAGTAGAAGATGTTGAAGTTGAAATAAATCCAGCTGATGTTAGAATGGAAGTATTTAGAGCTTCTGGAGCTGGAGGACAACACGTAAATAAAACATCATCAGCTGTTAGATTAATACATGAACCAACAGGAATCGTTGCAGAATGTCAAACAGAGAGATCTCAATTACAAAACAGAGAATACGCAATGAGATTATTACGTTCAAGAATATACGAACAAGAAAGAGAAAAACAAGAAAAAGCAGTAGCAAGTGAAAGAAGAAGCCAAGTAGGTTCTGGAGATAGAAGTGAAAAAATAAGAACTTACAACTATCCTCAAGGAAGAATTACAGACCATAGAATTGGTTTTAGTATTTTCCAAATGGAAAACTTCTTAAATGGAGATATGGATGAAATGGTAGACAATTTAATTGCTACAGATAGAGCAGAAAAATTAAAAGGTGAACATGAATAATAAATGAACTGTTGCAAAATTTGCAACAGTTTATTTATTTGACATTTAATAAGAATATGTTATAATATTATTAAAGGAAATGAAAACCACTTTGTGGTTGCCACAGAATAGTAAATAACCATTCGACCGTGCAAAGCAGAATGGTTATTTTTTATTGTCTATGTAGTAAATAACAGATGATGCCTAACAAGACAAAAATTATGATAGTTAGTCCTATCATTCCATAGAATAATAGGTAAGTAATTATTACTAAAGCTGATTCTACCATATAGCACCACCTCCATATATCAGTCTTACAACAAAAAGTCGTAGAGGATTGTGTATTACCAAAGAAGTTAAGGGTGGCAACTCACTCCGCTTATTTCATTTCCTATACGTGTCAATATATAACATTATTTAATAAAGTACAAGTAGGTATTTGAACATAAAATAAAAAAACACTTTTTACAAAGTGTTTTTTGTTTTGGAGGCGCCTATCGGAATCGAACCGATGATCAGAGTTTTGCAGACTCGTGCCTTACCGCTTGGCTAAGGCGCCGTATTCAATTAATAAAAAAATGGAGCGGGAAACGGGGCTCAAACCCGCGACCTTCGCCTTGGCAAGGCGACGCTCTATCAACTGAGCTATTCCCGCATCACAATTAAGCATAACTATAATACCAGAAATAAAATCAAAAGTCAAGTTAATAATATAATATTCTGTAAAAATAAAAAAATTCCTAATTTTAATAATTTTTTTAAAATAATAGAATAGCAGGGAATAAATGCAGTATTTTTTAATTTAATAGTGTATTTATTTTAATATATATCAATATTTTATTTATTTTTCAATAATAATTGACATTACGCATAAAATCTTATATTATAAGCATGAAAGTACAACACTGTGTGTTATGCAGAAAGGAGTGATCTTATGAATATTTGGTTACCTCCGCAATATATTTATACGACTCGGAAGAAAAATAGTTGCGCCTATGTAGTTGATGGAGTTCTTTATATCGAGGGTTTTATAAATTATGAAGACCTGGCATATTCGCTGGCTTATGAATTAAATGGTTGCCAACACTGCTATTTCTGTGGTAAACGGTTAACGCCTAAAAATAGGACGTTAGACCATTTGTATCCACGGAGATGGGGCGGTGTAAGCTTACCTCAAAATTTAAAGCCTTGTTGCACGTCTTGTAATAATTTGAAAACCGATATGACAGAAGACCAGTTCAAACAGTTTTTGAAACTCACTTCTTCGAGCGCCAGAAACGCTTTTCATGAAGAGTGTGTTAAGGAAAATCTCAAAGTCATCCGAAAAAAGGAATTTATTATTCCACCTGAGTGGGTTACTATGTACGATGCTACAGAGATAATAAATTATCTTTCTTTCAGGTATCTTGAGATGCACAAGATGGAAAAGTTGGAAGCGTATTATCATAAATATCATCAATATACGCATCCGATTATTGTTTCTTCGAACGATTGGCTTTTTAAGGGCAAACATATTTTATATCTTGCTCAGAAAATGCAAAGGCCTGTCGTTCCTGCAATTGTTCTCGAAAATGTCGTTGTTATAAGAAATGCACCCTAACCCTTAGGGTGCATTTTCTTGTAATATATTTCTAAAATTCCAATATAATTTTCATATAAGATTTATCTTATATAATTAAATTTTAAAGGATTTTTTATGAATATTGGAATAATTAGTTTTTATGGTCTTATTTTTGGAATTTTAGGTACATCAATTGGTGGTTTAATTGGAGCATTTTTGCATATAAATTCTAAAAAGTTTTTATGCTTTATACTTGAATTTGCTGGTGGATTAATGACTGCAATAGTGTGTTTTGATTTGATTCCAGAAGCACTGAAAATTGTTAATATTACTGAATGCATATTTGGAATTTTTATTGGAATTTTTTCGATGATATTATGCGATAATTTTATAAATTCTAGATATAAAACAAATAGCCATGGACAGAATAATCTTCTTAAAACTGGTATAATTATTGCTATTGGTCTTGCAATACATAATTTTCCTGAAGGATTAGCAATTGGTGCTGGTTTTGAGTCATCAGACACTTTAGGGTTCAAACTTGCTATTGCAATTGCTTTGCATGATATTCCTGAAGGTGTTTCAATATCATTGCCTCTTAAAACAGCTGGTACATCAGCAATTAAAGCTATTATAATAACAGTACTTTCAGGACTTACAACTGGTATGGGGGCTTTTGTAGGTTCAATACTAGGTAGTATATCTTTAGATTTAATTGGAATTTCACTTTCTTTTGCGGCAGGAGCAATGCTTTATATTGTTTCTTGTGAATTAATTCCAGAATCTAAAAATATGTATAAAGGCCGTTTTGCGTCACTTGGAAATATGCTAGGATTAATAATTGGAATTTTAGCTCAAGTAATATAAAAGAGTAAGTTTTTAAAACTTACTCTTTTGTTGGTATATACTCAATTATATCACTAACTTTGCAATTTAAAGAATAGCATAATTTTGCAAGTACTTCAAAATCAATTCGTGATGATGTATTTTCTCTTAGAGCTTGAATTGTTTGAAATCTTATATTAGATTTTGTGTTTAACTGATAGGTAGATATGTTATTTTTTTTCATTATTTCGTCTAAATGAATTTTTATTGTTCCATAATTTATTTCCTGTAAAACAGGTCTTAATATTTCTTTTGACATTTTTTTACTCCTTACTTTTAATTGTATTTTAATATAAGTGATACTAACAAATAATATATTTAAAAGTACTACTTTACGAACAGGAAAATTTGTGTTATATTTTTAATAACAAAAGAAAAAATATATGGTTAGTGTAAAATTCTATATATTCACTTACCAATAAAGTTATGGGAGGAAAGAATGAAAAGAAAGAAAATTTTAGGAATTATTATTTTTGCAATAATATTTTTTAGTGTTATTTTATTGTTATTTGCGAAAAATATTCAAAAAATATCTTTTGTAAAAAATGTTGAACATATTATTTCAGAAGATGTTGCTACAATGAATGAAGAAACATCTAATTTAGTATTAACAACAAAAGTAAATTTAGAAGCAGCAAATGGACATGGTGGTGTAGACTTAGATTGGTCAAGTTATGACCCAACAGGCAAAGTATTTAAGGCTTTCCAAAAGAAAGAAGGAAGTGAAGAATACGAATCAATATCAACAGTAGATTTTTATAATGAGATAGAACCAGTAAAAGTATTAAATATTTATCCAACGACAAATGCGTATGGGCATAGTATTCCTAATGCCACTTTTACTTATGATGATAGAACAACAAAAGTTTTACCACTTTCAGCATCATTGAAAGTCTGGATGGAAGGTGGAACTATAAATGGTATAGCTTATGAAACTTATGGAAAAAATCCCAAAACACAACAAAAAATATTAGATATAAAGCAAGTTACTAGTATTGCCTTTAATAATAATCCTGAAATGATATGGGATTATGATGTAATAGCATTTGGAATATGGAATTGCAATGGGGGTCCCATTGACCAACCGACACAAAAATCGTTGAATGAAATTGAAAAATATATAAAAGCAGGTTATGGAGTATTAACAGGACATGATTCAATAGGTTATGTTTTTAGTAATACAGGATTAAGTACATTAAGGAAATATTTTAATATAGAGATTGGATATTATTTTGAAACAGCAAAGCCAATAAATTTATTAGACTATAATACGTGTTGGGGATATGGTTCAACTGTTGTGCAAATTGATAAAGCTGGTGCATTAACTAATTTTCCTTATGAATTACCTTTGGGAGCAAAATTAAAAATACCAGTTACAACATCAAATTCACAAGCTGCAAAAGGAAATGTATGGATGTCTTTTGTTGATGGTCAAGATAATTATTTAGGAAGCTATGGTTCAGTAAATAATTATTATAATGCTGGTGGAAAAGGAAATCCACAATATTATTTGACAACATGGAATAATACAGCAATGATACAAACAGGTGAATCTGATTGCGCTTCAACATCAGATGAAAGAAAAGTTTTTGCAAACACATTATTCTATTTAGCACAAATATCAAAATCAACAAATACTACAGACAATTCTTCACAAGATTTAAAAGCACCAGAAGCTCCAGAAATTAAAACAAGACTTAAAGATAGCAAGATAGAAATTTCTTATAATTCAAAAGACAATGGAAGCACATATTCATTTTATGTAGAATCTTATGATGAAAAAGATTCAAGTGTATGCATAGATAAATCAAATGAATGTACAGAAACAGTTACGACTGGAACAAAAGGATATTATTATATAATAGATTCAAACAGTGCAAATACAGATTTTGATATATCTACATCAACATACATAGAAGGAGAAAGTTCAATAGTAGAAATTTCAAACAATGGAAAATATATACACATGAAAGCAATAGATGTTGCAGGAAATATTAGTGACCCTTCAGTAGTTCAAATAGAGGCAGTGGAAAAATTAGAATTAACAAGTAAAGTAAATTTAAAATTAGCAGAAGGAAAAGGGGCAGTCGAATTAGATTGGAAAGGATATACTATTGCAAATAGATATTTTGTGATTTATAGAAAAGAAGAAAATGCAGAAAACTTTGAAAAAATAGTAACTTTAGAAGATAAACTATGTGCAGATGAATATATAGACATTTTAGGAAATGATTTAGCAAAACCAACAGCACCAGAAGTTAGTATAGGAACAAATGAAGGAGAAATACAAATAAATTTATCATCAGAGGATAATGGAACAACATATACATATTACATAGAATCTTATGATATTATTACAAATTTATTGATAGAAACTTCAAATACTCAAAGTGTAAAAATTTAATAATAAAATCAAACGACGCCAGGCTGATGCCTGGCGCCATTTGTTTAAGTCAGTGAGGAATGCGAAGGTACTGATAGGACAGGTTACCTTCGGAATTGTAATGCGAAATCAGCTCCATGTCGATGGTGTCGCCAACGTTGTAGCGACCGTACAGGGAACTGCTATCAAAGTCTTGCGTGACGTCGCCGTAGGAAATGATGACATAGTAGCGCAGGTTCCAGTTCCGAGGCTTTATGAGCTGCTTGTCAATCACAACAGCACTCACGATTTCGGTGTCAGTGTGGCTGGAATTGGCGCTCGGCTCAATGTAAAAGGGGCTGGCTGGGAAACGAGCAAGCAGTAACATAGCCAAGAGTACAACCATGAGAATGGACAAACCAATCATCTCGATGTTATCCTCAGTGAAAAAGGGCTTCTTGGTGCTTTCCTGCTCCCAGGGAGTGTTGCGCTTGCTGTCAGACTTCCAAGTTTTCATAACAATTCTCTCCTTAATTGGTTTCTAAACTAAAAATCAAAAGTTTAGAAAAATTATAAAAGACTCCATTAATATTATATCATAAAAACAGATGAAAATCAAATTTATAGGTGCTTTTATAGATTGTATTATAATAAAAATTATGATAATATAAAATTCAAAGTTTTAGTGTATAATTTTGGAAAATGTACTAATAATATAAAAATGAAGGAGAAATTAATGAGTAAAACGAGTATTGAATTAAAAAGTGGAATTAAAGCCCATTTCATAAAAACAGATTTATATAAAACAGATTTAACATGTATAATAGTCACAACTCCATTAAAAAAAGAAACTGTTACAAGAAATGCGCTAATTCCATTTATGCTAAGAAGAGGAACAGAAAAGTTACCAGACCAATACCTAATAAATAAAGAACTTGAAAATATGTATGGTGCAGGATTTAATTGTGGTGTTGATAAAATGGGAGATAATGTTGTTCTTAAATTCTGTATAGAGTCAATTAGTAATGAATATGCATTAGATGGAGAAGACATCTTAAAAATGAATTTAGAAAATTTATTAGATTTTGTTTTTGACCCAGTGAAAAAAGAAGGAATGCTAAATAAAGAGTTTTTAGAACTTGAAAAACAAAATTTAAAAGATGTTATTGAAAGTAAAATAGATGATAAAGATAGCTATTCTTTAGATGCATGTATTTCTGCAATGTATGGACAAGAAGGTTTTGGAATTTATAAATATGGATATGTAGAAGAAGTGGATTCTATTACAATAGAAGAAATTTCAGAATATTATAAATGGTTAATAGAAAATGCCAAAATAGATATATTTGTTTCAGGGAATATAGATGAAAATAATATAAAGAAATTATTAGAAGAAAATAAAAATATACAAAAATTAAATCCAAGAGGAGAAAATTATATTCAAGATTCCACAGAAAGCAAACAAAAAGTGGAAAACATAAACGAAGTAAAAGAACAAATGGATGTAACACAAGGAAAGCTTGTAATGGGATTAGATGTATTATCAAATATGGAAAATTTACGTGCAGTAGGAAGTGTGTATAATAGCATATTAGGTAATGGTGCAAATTCTATGCTTTTCCAAAATGTTAGAGAAAAAGCAAGTTTAGCTTATTCAGCAAAAAGTACCTATTTTAAGCAAAAGAAAAATATATTTATAAGATGTGGAATTCAAATAGAAAATTATGAAAAAGCAGTAGAACTTATAAAGGTGCAATTGGAAAATATCAAAAAAGGGGAATTTTCAGAAGAAGATGTAAATAATGCAAAAACATTTTTAATAGCTGGAATAAAAAATGTGGAAGAAGAACAAGACACAGAAATCATTTATTATATAGGTCAAGAAATTTCAAAAACAAATTTATCATTAGTTCAATATATTGATGATATAAACAAGGTTACAAAAGACCAAGTTGTAGAATTTGCAAATTCAATTGATATTAACACAATATACTTTTTAACAAAGTAAAAATGATAGGGAGATTTAAGAGTGGAAGTTATTGAAAATAATAAAATAAAAGAAAAACTATATGTGCAGAAATTAGACAATGGATTAACAGTAATGGTTTTTCCAAAGAAAACTAGAAAAAAATATATAATATGGAGTGCAAAAGTTGGTTCTATAGACAATAAATTTTATTTGCCAGGAGAAAAAGAATTAACAACTCTTCCAGATGGTATTGCTCATTATTTAGAACATAAATTATTTGAACAAGAAAATGGAAGAAATAGTTTAGATGCGCTTACATCAATAGGTGTAGATGCAAATGCATACACAACAAATGACCATACAGCATTTTTATATGAGTGCACAGACCATTTTGAAGAGGCATTAGATGAATTTATGGATTATGTTCAAAATCCATATTTTACTGATGAAAATGTTGAAAAAGAACGTGGAATAATTGAACAAGAAATAATGATGTATGATGATTATCCAGAGTGGCAATTGTATATAAATGCTATGAAAGCATTGTATAAAGATAATGAAATGAGAATAGATGTTGCAGGTACAGTAGAAACAATTGCGGATATAGATAAAGATAAATTATATAAATTATATAATGCTTTTTACAGACCAGATAACATGGTACTAGTAGTTACTGGAGATTTTGTTCCAGAAGAAATTTTAGAAAAAATTAAAGCTAGAATTACTATGAAAACTGTAGAAGGGGAAACTATTAGAAAATATAATAGTGAGCAAAAAGAAATTGTTACACCACGTGTAGAAGTAGATATGAATATTAGTATGCCAATGCTTTTGATAGCTTATAAAGATAACAATTTAGGACAAGATTCGGCAAAAAAAGATTTGGCAATTGATATGTTATCAATTTTATTATTTGGAAGAAGTACAGATGCATATAAAAATTGGTATGAATCAGGAAAATTAATTTCTGAACCATCAGTTATGTATGAATTTTCAGATAATTATGGACATGTAGTAATTCAACTTAGAACAAATCAAGTAGAAGACATTATAAAAGAATTTTCAGAAAGAATTGAAAACTTAAAGAAAAATGGAATCAGTAAAGACGATTTTAATAGAGCTAAAAAAAGGATATATGGGGAACTTGTTAAAGATTATAACGATGTTTCTACAATATCTAGTGATTTAGTATCTGATTATTTTAAAGGTATAAATGCATTTGAATATTTTGATATAATTAATGAAATCGATGAAAATTATCTTATGAAAATTTTAAACGAAATGTTTATAGAAGAATATAAAACAATATCAATTATTAAATAAATTGGAGTAGAGAAGATGAGTATTGTAACATTTCCAGGATTAAATTTAAAATTTGAAGTATCAAAAATAGCATTTTCAATTTTGGGAATTTCTATATATAAATATGCAGTATGTATTGTTTTAGGAATTTTAACAGCGTTAATTTTATGTAAAATATCAAAAGAAAAATTTGAAATAAAATATGATGATGTGCTTATATGTACAGTTTTAGGGCTTTTCTTCGGCGTAATAGGAGCAAGATTATATTATGTGATTTTTAATTTAGAATATTATTCACAAAATATTTTGGAAATTTTTAATATTAGAAATGGTGGATTAGCAATATATGGTGGCTTGATTTTTGGTGCAATTTCAATATGCATTTATTGTAAGTACCAGAAAATAAAAATATTAGATTTATTTGATTATGTAGTTCCATATATTGCAATTGCTCAGAGCATAGGACGTTTTGGGAATTTCTTTAATATTGAAGCTTATGGAGAACAAACTAATTCATTATTAAGAATGGGAATACAAACTGCTACAGGATATATAGAAGTACATCCAACTTTTCTTTATGAAGCATTTTCGACATTTATTATATTTTTAATTTTGAAAATTTGTCAAAAATATAGAAAATTCGACCGGAGAAATTTTGATATTATATTGCATGCTATATTCAATTGCAAGATTTTTTATTGAAAATATAAGAGCAGACAGTCTAATGATACATAATTTCAGAGTTTCACAAATATTATCTTTAATAATTTTTTTGACATCAATAATTACTATTTTTGTTAAAAAATATGCAATGAAAAAAGGTATGTCGAAAAAAGTCGAATCTCGAACACATTGATACACAAAGTGTTGAAAGAGTCTTTGTCGAAAAAAGTCGTGCGAAAGTGTTGCATATTTTCTACAATTTGTTGACGATATCACTAATATATGGTATTTTAGATACATACCAAGTGACTTCAAACAAAGTCATAGAGAGTAAATTTTAGCAAAGGAGTGATAGAGAGTTGTTAGATGATGAAATTTGTAAGTTAAGAGACGAGTTGAACAAATGTATTTCCGATGGCGAAGATTACTCTAAAATATATCAAGTGAGTGTGGAGTTAGACAAGCTTATCGCCGAATACTATAAAAAAAATAATTAAATATGATAAGATAAAAGTAGATAAAATATTATCTACTTTTATTTTTGATAAAATTATATACTTTTTTTATCTTTTAATATATAATAACAAAGTAATAAAATATTATGGAGGATTAGATGGAAAATTTTAAACAAATGTTGCTTTCAATAGATATAAATAATTTGTTAAAAATTTTTGATATACAAATAGCGATTGCTGTACTGCTAATATTTGTAGTATTTAGAAACGCATTTTCAAAGTTAATAATTAAAATTTATTATACAATTGTAAAAAGTAAAAAACTTCCAAAAGAAAGTGTTATGTATAAACCATTAAAAATATTTTTTGTATTTTTAGGAATAGTTTGCATGGTAAACATATTACCAACAAGTAAACGATTTTTATCCATAATGAATCAACTTTTTGAAGTAGTAATAATTTTTTACATAACAAAAGCTATAACATCGTTAATAACAATTGACTCACCGTTATTAAAGAAATTCTTTAAAAGTTCTAGTAACTTAGCTGTTGATAAACTTATATGTACAATAATTAGATTGTTTATATGGATGATAGCTACAGTTATTGCTTTAAATGAAATGGGGTTTGAACTAAAAAACTTTGGATTTTTAGTAACAGGTTTAGGAATTGGATCTGCAGCAATTGCTTTAGCTGCACAAGATATGGTAAAAAGCTTATTGAGTGGTTTCTCAATACTAACAGATAAACCATTCGTTATTGGTGATTGGATTGAAGTAGGACAATATCAAGGAACAGTTATAGATATAACATTTAGAAGTACACGTATAAAAGCAAACAATAATGCTGTAGTTACAATACCAAATTCAACAATTACATCAGATTATGTAGTAAACTGGAATAGACTTACAAGTAGAAGATTTGATTGTGTGTTAGGATTAAGCCTAGAAACACCATCAGAAAAAATCAAGAAAATTGTTAAGCAAATGAAAGTTGTATTAGAAAATGATCCTTTAGTTATTAAAGGAACTGTACAAGTAAATTTTGATGCAATTTCAGCTTCAAGTAGTGATATAAAAATATTCTTATATGTAAATGTAGCTGATTATAATGCATTTTTAAAGGCAAAACAAGATATACTATGTAGTTTATTATTCTTAATTGAAAAAGAAAATATAGAGTTGGCATACCCAACACAAACATTATATGTTAAGAGAAAGGAAGAAACATTAATATAAAATGGGATTAGGAGTAGCTTTAGCAGGAGGCGGACTAAAAGGATTAGCTCATATAGGAGCGCTAAAAGCTTTAGAAGAATTAGGAATAAAAATTGAATATTTATCAGGAACAAGTTCAGGAAGTATATTTGCTTCTGCTTATGCAGTAGGACTTTCAACTGATGAAATAAAAGAAAAAACAATGAAGTATTATAAAATGCTTACAACAATAAAAAAGAAACCTATTTTTAAAGCAGGATATACATATTTAACTTCAGGAGTACCAAGAATATCTGGTTTAATAGATGGAGAAACAATTGAAAAGCTAGTAGAATTAGTTTCTGAAGGTACAAATATAACAAATATGAATCAAGTAAAAATACCTTATGCAATTGCAACAGTAGACACAATATCAACAAAAGAGTGTATATTTTTATCAAAAAAAATAGATTACAAAGATGAAGAAGTAGATTATATTTATGATGCTCCAATAGCAAAAGCTACAAGAGCAAGTATGTCTTTTCCAG